>Ga0247611_10000163_pt1 | contig 136801 bp, 139 predicted proteins | sample 177DNAGHGhighgp2_FD_192422 | JGI IMG/M metagenome (GOLD analysis project Ga0247611, IMG submission 192422) | Sheep rumen microbial communities from Palmerston North, Manawatu-Wanganui, New Zealand - 1770 DNA GHGhigh gp2 | ecosystem: Host-associated > Mammals > Digestive system > Stomach >...
ATATAGGTCTACGAAGACCGATTTTCGACATCTCCGGCTCGATATGTTAACGACCAACGCTGGAAAACAAAACCAGTCAGAGATCTATGTCAAATCAAATTCACGCCACTTTTTCAAGTGGAATCAATTATTAATATTTTGATAGTTGAATATATGCTTTGGAGCCAAAAGGCCGAATTAATTTGCAAAGTTACAATTTTTTTAGTTTTCCACATCACTTTTTCACTGTAAAGGACTATTTGTAATGAAAATATTTTTTTTCAGTTGCCCTTTAATTCCCTTTTGGCCTGACATTCTCTCCGTAAATCTCTACCTTCCTCTGCCGCTCCAATATGCGAATAGCCTGGTCGATAGCCTCGTATAGGCCGTTGCGCTTGCGGCTGTAGCCCAGCATGTTGCTTACTTGCTTCTTGATTGACTCCATCGGAGCCGACATCGACTCCACTATGGCCAAATGGGTGGCATTCAGCACTTCTATCATGGCTATTTCGTCGTCACCACGCTCGGAGGAGATGCGGTATTTGTCGTACCCTTTCGATGCCTGCTCATTTGTCCAGAAATAGGGATTGTTGCGTGGCGACTGTGGGTCCATCCAACCCACACGCATGGCCAGGTTCATGATTTCGTTCGACACCTGTGGGGTCACACGCCCCGATTTGAACAGCATGGGTATACGTTTGCAAAGGGTGGCCAGGGTGACTGGCTGCTCCGTCTGAATGACTTGCAGGATGGCCGACTGCAATTGCCGGCGGGCAATCGTGAAGGCTCCCATGTTCAGCGTGTTCAATACTTGACTCAGTTCGCAACGCTGGTAGGGGATGCCACGCTCGTTCACACGCTCGGTCACAATCTCATCGGCACGCACGGCAAAGGGGATAGAGGCCTTCAGCTGCTGGGCCTTGCTGTCCTCCTTCGGCTTGGGGGATGAGGGGAATGAGGCCAGTGGCTGAGGCTTGGGAGTGGAGGGCTTGGGCTCTTCTTTCTTCTGCTTTTTTTGTGTGGCGTCTTCCAGACTCTTGAGCAGGCGGCTCATCACGCGCTCGCGGTTCATAAACCAGTCCACCGTCCACACACGCATCAGGTTCCAGCCCAGGCCTTTCAGCACGCCTGGCTGACAAATCTCGCGGTCGCGCTGGGTGTGTGTGTTGTAATAGCGGCTGCCGTCAATCATCACGCCCATGAGATAACTCTCGCTGTCGTTGGGGTCGATCACGGCCAAGTCGACCTTGAAGCGTGAGCGCCCCACCAGGGTATCTACTTGATAACCACGGGCGCGCAGTTCCGAGGCTACAGAGTCGATGACTTGTGTCTCGGTCTGTTGCTCGGTCACCTGGGTGGCGGCCACGGGCATCCGGCCGCTGCGGGCAAATTCCAGGAATCGTTTCAGGCCTTCCACACCATGGGCACGACTGCGGTTCAGGTCGATTTGCTCGGGCTGCAGGGTGGAGAACACCATCATCTCGCAGCGCGCGCGGCTCACTGCCACATTCAGGCGGCGCTCACCGCCTTGGTTGTTGAGCGGACCAAAGTTCATCGACACCTTGCCGCTCTTGTCGGGACCATAGCCCACCGAGAAGAGGATGACATCGCGCTCATCGCCCTGCACATTCTCAAGATTCTTGATGAAGATAGGCTCCTCGCAGTCGTAGGCCCGGCGTTCCAGCAATGGATTCTTGGCCAGTTCGTCCACCAGGATATCCTCGATGAGGTCTTGCTGCACTTTGCTGAACGACACCACACCGATGCTCTGCTTCGAGAGCTTGTCGTCGCTCAGGCGGCGCACCACCTCGGCCACAATGGCCTCGGCCTCGGCACGGTTGCTGCGTGAGCGCCCCATGTCGTAGGTGCCCTCCACGGGGACGAACGACACTTTCGACGAACGGTCGTCGACCGAGGGGAAGGTGTAGAGCTTGCCGTCGTAATATTGGGAGTTGCTGAAAGCAATCAGGCTCTCGTGGCGGCTGCGGTAGTGCCAGGTCAGGTAGTGGTCGGGGAACGACAGCGTGATGCAGTCGTCGAGTATGCTCTCCATGTCGTCGTTCTCGGCCTCGCTCTCATCCACTTGGTTGGTGGCGAAGAAACTCGTCGGCGGCATCTGCTTTGGGTCGCCCACTACAATAAGGGCCTTGCCGCGGGCGATGGCGCCGATGGCCTCGCTCGTGGGCATCTGCGACGCCTCGTCGAACACCACGATGTCGAACTTGTCCTGGTCTAAGTCGATGAACTGGGCCACGGAGATGGGGCTCATCAGCATACACGGGCAAAGCTTAGGCAACAATGTGGGTATCTGGTCGATGATGTGGCGGATGGTGACACCACGGCCGCCTGAATTGATATAGCGCTTGAGTATTCCCACCTCGGAACCGCTGGCGGCCTCGACCGTGAGCGAGGGGATGCGGGAGGCAAGCTGGCAGTACAGGGCTTTCTTGGTGAGCTCCTGGAATTGCTTGGCCATGTCGCGGTATTTCTCGATCATGTCCTCGAAAATCATGCCGTTGAACATCTGAAGTTCCTGGCTGCCGTCTATCACGGTCATCGACAACTGATGGTAGAGGCCGCGGAGCATGGCATCGCTGGCTTCCTGGGCGGTGTGGCCGTTCTCGATAAAGGTGGTGACGCGCTCCAGTCCCTGGGCGCCCATCTCACGCTTGCGGATGCACCATTGTGCCCAGTCTCTCGACTTGCCGATGTGCTGTATCCATGTGGGAATGCGCGAAATCACATCGTCGAGCGACATGCGCTGGTCGATGGCGCAGTAGGACGATGCCCCGCTGAGCAGTGAGCACAATTGCTTCAATGCCATTGGGTTCAGGCGCTGGCTGGCCTGACTGTCGAGTGGCGGGATATAGGCGGTGGGGGTGCCGGCCTCGGCGATAATGGATTGGATGACAGGTGCCTGTGCCAGACTCTGCTCCATCAGCGCCCATTGCTGCCGACCGGGGGTGGCAAGCGGGCCAAAGACGGTGTTCAGGTTGCCTTGCTCTGAGGCAATGAGCGACGACAGCCGCTGATATTCCTCTGCCTGGGAAATGAGCACGGGCACGTCGGCGGCGCTGATGTCCGACCGGTAACCCTTGAGGCTCTTCACCACTTTGCGTTTGGCGAAAAACTTGGGGATAAACCATTTGCTGGTGGCGGCTGTCCAGGATGCCTTGAGACTGGCGGCATTCAGGCTCAGCACCTGTGGGGTGTATTGCTGGGAGAGTTGGGCGGCCAGGGCGTCACGCTGCTTGCCGGTGGCAATGATATTCTTGCAGTAGTTCAGGCGGTTGGCATCCTGGGCGATGCTCAGTGTCTCTCCGTTGATGTAACTTACATTCTGAAGGGCGGTGCCCAGACGGTCGGCAAGCCAGAGGCCCTGGACGCTGACGGGAAGGCTCAGCCCGTTGGCGTCCGACAGCGCCTGGACATACGACTTGGCGCTTGGCAGCAATTGGCTCGCGCTCTGAAGGGTCGCGGTGGTGCGTTGCTGGGCATCGTACGAGGGGTCGGAAATCTCCAGGCCAAAGAGGGGATGAGTGGTGGGCGAACCGGTGATGTCGAGCACGGGGGCCAACTGGGCCACCATCTGCTCGAAGGCGGTGATGCGCTCGCCGGTGATGCCTTCCGTCATCTGGCGGGTGGGGGTGAGACTGTCGGCACTGGAGATGGCCAGGTAGCGGGTGATATAGTCGTAAAGCGACATTCCCGAGGGCTGCGGCTTGTGAAGCAGGTTGATCTGGTGGATGAGGCTGTGGCGTTGCTCAAACAGTCTCTTCGATTCTATCGCGTATTCATCCGACGACTTCAGGCGCGTTATGTCGAGGGCGGTCTGCAACTGATGGAGCAGATGGCTCTTGTTGGCCTTGTTGGAGTGCATTTCCAGACAGAAGGGGTCAAGGCCGATTTTGGCCAGACGCTTCTGCACCACTTCCAGGGCGGCCATCTTCTCGGCCACGAAAAGCACGCGGCGGTTGTGATAGAGCGCATTGGCAATCATGTTGGTGATGGTCTGGCTCTTGCCCGTGCCCGGAGGACCGTAAAGGATGAAACTGCGTCCCTCGCCCGACTCAATCACGGCTTCCAACTGCGAGGAGTCCACATCCACGGGGATGGCGTAATGGCCTGGCTCTATCTTGCTGTCGATGGCGCGGGTGTCGGTACTCGTGTCACTGCCACCGGTCATGTTGACAAGCCGCTTCTGGATGAGGCTCTCGATGACAGGGTTCTTGCGCATCTTGTCGGCATTGTTGTGGATGTCGTTCCACATCACAAACTTGCTGAACGAGAAAATACCCAGCAGGCATTCCTCCACAACATCCCAGCGGGCGTGGTCCTTGAGTGTGGACCTGACGATGGAGAACACTTGACGCACGTCGGCGCCATTGTCGTCGGTGGGGAGCGGATTGACTCCGGTGATGTTGATGTCGTATTGCTGACGGAGCATTTCCACAAGCGTGGTGTTGAAGGTCAGGTCCTCCTCGCGCATGCGCAGGACATAGTTGTTGCCGCTCTTCTTGATGATGTCCACAGGTTCGAGCAACAGGGGCGCATAGCGGGGCTTCACGCTTTTGTCAGTCTCATACCATTTCAGCAGTCCAAGGCAGACAAACAGGGTGTTGGCACCGTTCTCCTCAAGGGCGGTGCGGGAAGTACGGAAAAGTCCTTTCAGGGCTGTGGTCAGCTCCTCCTGGTTCCAGTAGGAATAGAGTTGGTTGTGGGCGACACCGTCAACGACAATCTGCTCCAGTTGCTCTCCCTGCACGCGAGAGTTGTACATGCCCGACTCATCGGGATTGATACGCTTGTCGGAGGGCAAGGGAAGTATCTGGATGTCGCTCTTGGCCTGGAGATGGTCTTCCAACTCATCTATGTTGAAGGAGATGAAGGGAATAACTTTCTTGCCTAAACGCAGATTGATGAGATTGTTGCGCAGGGAGAAGTCCAGCAATTTGCGCTCCCAGATTTGCTGGCGGGTCAATTGCCGCTCTTCTTCCACGGGGATGTTGTAGCGCTGCTGCTCTTTCACGCTGTCGGTCACGTTGTCGAGGTCCAGGCCATTCACGCTGGCGTCGGAGCCGGCCAGGGGAAGAGGACGGATGCCATCCATGCGGCAACGGTAGATGTCGATGGCCATGATGAAGGAGTCGGGGGCGCTCAGAATGTGGCGCTCGGCGGCTTTTACCGCCTGCTCAAACGACACGCCTTTCTCTGTCAGACAGGTGGCTTCCACAACGACCATCTCGTTGATGCCGTCGGCAATCGACTTCGAGAGGAACGATACGTCGTCGCAGATGGTTTGAGGATAATGGCGGTCGACAAGCCAGCAGGCCACAAAGGCATGGCCTTCGCTCACACAAAGCAGGGGGTTGAGGCCAATCGACTCCAGGCACGAGGCGAAGGCCATCGCCAGGTCGGCGCAAGTGCCGATTTTCTGCTTCAGTATCTGTCCGATGAGGCGGATGCGCTGTCCGGTGTTCTCAAAACTGGCGGGTGGGGTGCAATAGGCGATGCCTTGCTGGCGGAATGCCTCATAGACGGCTGCCACCTGGGCACGCACATGGTTGGGGTCCTGCGTCTGATAAGCGTCGAGCGAACCTTGATTTGACAGACTCTGCAGAATGCGGGCGCTGTCGATGCGTATCTGGGCGAGTTCGCTGGCATTGGGGGTGACGAAGGCGGCGGCCAACTCGGGCATGATGGTGATGCCGGTCCACTCGTCGAAAGCCATCAGGCGGATGGGGAACGACTGCTTGAATAGTTCTTTCTCCTCTTGGCTTACAGTGAGCGTGAAGCGGGTTTCCACGCTCTCGGTGAGGATGCGCAACTTGTCGGCATCGGGCTTCAGTTCCAGGCCCACTACAGACACACTTTGTCCTTGGGGTACTATGTCAACATGGGTCTCGTGATGCTCAAACAACTCACCATCGATGCTTATTTTAAGACTACGCCAGTCGCAGTCGTCATCGTTGGTCAGGTCGAGCCGACTCAGCACTTTCGCACCATTCACACTCATGGCGTAATTGATGCTGGGAAGGAAGTCTATACGCAGGTTGTTTTCGCTCAGATGTTCTTTCATATCTTTGATTGTTTTGGTTCGTAAAAGACGACTTGTCTTCTCATGGCTTTTATCTTGCAAAGATATGAAAAATATTGCGTAATGCAAAACGAATCCCCCATTTTTTTTAATGGGGGCATTGGGGGTATGGGGCTTATAGGGCTTATAGGTCCTATAAGTCCTATAGGTCCTATAAGTCCTATGGGTCCTATAAGTCCTATGCGTCCTCTCATTCCCATAATTCCCATCACTCCCATCTCTCCCATCTCTCCCATCTCCCCCTTTCTCCCCCTAATACGATGCGCTGCAGGGGATGCCTGCTGCGATGACCAGGTCGCGGATGCGGTTGAGTTCTGCGGGAGTGGCCTTGACAAGTCCAGGGTCGGGAGTCTCGCGGTCGATGGTGTAAATCATCACCTCACGGGGGGCAATCTCGCGCACGGCGGCCAGCCAGGGCAGCACATAGCGGTCGCCGGTGTTGTCCACGTCGACGGGAGAGCCGCTTGTCGTGGTGATGCCTTTCATGAAAAGGGTCTGAATCACCACGTGCCCCTCGAAGCGTTTCAACTGCTCGATTACCGCGCGCACGTCGTAGGAGGGTTGCACGGGGCGGTCCACCCGACGGATATAAGAGGGGTCTACCGTGTCGAGTTTCTGGATGTTGTTGTCTACGCGCAGCAGAGCGGCATGCACATCGTCACGGTGCAGCATGGTGGCATTGCTCAGCACACTCACACGGGCCTTAGGCGCAAAAGTGTCGCGTAGCGCAAGCGTGTCGTCGATGATGGCGGCGAAGTCGGGGTGAGCAGTGGGCTCGCCATTGCCGGCGAAGGTCAGCACATCGGGATGCTCGCCTCTCTCATCCATTTCTCGTAGTTTGATTTCCAGACACTTGGCCACTTCCTCACGGCTCGGACGACGGCTGTGGGGACGGTGGTCGGCGTTGAAACCACACTCGCAATACACGCAGTCGAAAGTGCATACTTTGCCGTCGCCTGGCTGAAGGTTGATGCCCAGTGAAAGTCCTAAACGGCGACTGTGGACAGGGCCAAAAATCGGTGATTGATATATGATTGTACTCATTTCTTTTCTATGTGTTATTGCTGTTGTATGTCCTGTTCCATGCTCAGAAAATGATGTGATGTGACAAACTTTTCGCAATGATGATGCAAAAATAAACAAAAAAACCGACATGGTTATTCTTTTTCCGGGAAAACAATCCTGCGACAGTTCAATTTATTCGCGCGTATGACGGCATTTCCCGATTTTTTTATAATTTTGCAGCAGTTTTCAGAGGTTCGCACGACGCGATAATATGGGAATGGGGTGAGAGTCCCCAACTGTCCCGCAGCTGTAAGGCTTCATTGTCGCCGTCAAACGGTAGCCACTGCCACTTTGGGCGGGAAGGTGTTTGACTGGTGGAGCCAAAGTCAGAAGACCTGCCTCTGATGGAATCGTCCCGCGCTCTCGGTGTAAGGGCGGGGAATATCTATTTTTTTTGATGAGATGAAAAAACTGGCAATGTTTTGCGCACTATGCGTGGCAATGGTCATGTGGTGCTCGTGTGGAAACAACAACGGGACCGTGGCCCAGGGTGACGGTGTGACGGATATTACCGACTCAGCGCGGATGATTCGCCCTGTCTATGCCAAGGGCTTCACAGTGAAGTATTTGGACAATGGCGTGCGACTGGTGGATGTGGCCGACCCACAGCAGGACGAGGACAAGATGCCCGCCGCCTATCATTTTGCCCTCATTCCAAAAGGACAGAAGATGAAGGCTCCCGAGGGCTACATACCTGTGGCGGTGCCCATCGACCGCACGATAGTGATGACCATGCTCCAACTGTCGAATTTCACGACTCTCGACGCACTCGATGTGGTGAAGGGAATCACTGGCACCAAGAACCTTTTCAACGAGGATGTAAAAAAGCGCGTGGATAAAGGCGACATGGTGAAAATCGGCATGGAGGGCAATTTCGACACCGAACTCATCATGGCCGCACACCCCGACGTGGTGTTTATCTCGCCGTTCAAGCGGGGAGGCTATGATGCCATCAAAAACACGGGTATCACCCTGATTCCTCATTTGGGCTACAAGGAACTCGACCCGTTGGGACAGGCCGAATGGATCAAGTATGTGGCGATGTTCGTGGGCAAGGAGAAACAGGCCAACGAGTTGTTCAAGGGCATCGAAAGCCGTTACCTCGCATTGAAGGAGAAGACTCGCGACGTGAAGAACCGTCCCACAGTGTTCAGTGGAGAAATGCACGGTGGCAACTGGTATGCCGTGGGAGGAAAGAACTATCTGGCACAGATTTTCCGTGACGCGGGAGCCGAGTATGTTGTCAAGGATGATAACACGGGTGGCGTCAATATCGAGTACGAGCAGATGTATGCCACTGCGGCCAATGCCGACTACTGGCGCATCCTCAATAGTTTTCCGGGCGAGTTTTCCTACAAGGCCCTTGAGGAGTCGGAGCCGCGAAACGCATTGTTCAAGTCGTTCCGCGAGCATCATGTCATTTATTGCAACATGAAGACCACACCCTATTACGAGGTGTCGCCTGTGAAGCCCGATGCCGTTTTGGCCGATTTCGTGGCCATCTTCCACCCTGAGTTGATGCCCGGCGATTATCAGCCCACCTTCTATCAATTGCTGAAATAGTCTGCCATGCGTCGTCATCTCGGTTTGCTGCTCACACTGCTGGTGGTCAATGTGCTCCTGTTCCTGCTCAACCTTTTGTTGGGAACGGTGCGCATTCCCATGGGGAGCGTATGCCGCATCTTGCTGGGACATGACGGCGAGGGGGAAATATGGACCAATATCGTGCTTAGTTCCAGGGTGCCACAGGCACTGACGGCGCTGGTGGCCGGGGCGGGTCTGGCGGTGAGTGGCCTGCAGATGCAGACGGTGTTCCGCAATCCGCTGGCGGGCCCGTCGGTGCTGGGCATTTCCAATGGCGCTTCCCTTGGCGTGGCCTTTGTCGTGCTCCTCTCGGGCTCCATGGGTGGTGTGGCGTTGAGCAGCCTGGGGTATCTGGGCGATGCGGCCATCTCCGTGGCGGCTATTGTGGGCGCTCTTGCGGTGATGGGATTGATTGTCTTTGTCGCCCAGCGGGTGAAAGGCAACGTCACATTGCTGATTATCGGTGTGATGATAGGTTATCTGGCCACTGCAATCATAGGTGTGCTGAAATTCTTCTCTGCCGAGGAGGATGTCAAGGCGTATGTCGTGTGGGGACTGGGGTCGTTTGCAAGGGTGTCGGGCAATCAGATGCTGCTTTTCGTGGTGATGATGGTTGTGCTGCTCGCTTTGAGCATGTTGCTGGTCAAGACGATGAACCTGTTGCTCCTGGGGGATGCGTATGCGCGAAACCTGGGACTTGACATACGCCGGGCCAGAATGCTGGTCATCACTTCATCGGGGGTGCTGGTGGCCATTGTCACCGCTTATTGTGGACCTGTGATGTTTATCGGTTTGGCCGTGCCGCATCTGGCCAGGGCTATCTTCCGCTCCAGCGACCATCGTGTGCTCATGCCGGCCACACTGCTCGCAGGAGGTGCCTTGGCGCTTTTGTGCAATCTGGTGGCGCGTATGCCGGGGTTCGAGGGGGCGCTGCCTGTGAATTCTGTCACTGCGTTGATAGGGGCGCCAGTTATTGCCAGTGTGCTCTTTCGTCGTCATCGTGACGATGTGGCCGAGTGAATCCCCCCCTCTTCGTCTATCAGCAGAATGGTCAGTTGTCCGTGTGGGAACAGGGGCTCGCAGTGGTGAGCGCAGTGCCCGATGACTATTCGGCAGAATTGCTCGGTCTTCTCCTGTGGCACCAGATTCCATAATTCCCGTGCCAGAGTCAGTTGACTCACGTCGATGTCGCAATCCGCTTCTTTCAGCATTTCCGCTATCCATTTTTTGTCCATCACTCCGTGGCGGCTGTGTGTGTCGAGTTGCCCGGAGGCCAGTTTCACGGCCTTGCCCATCATCACGCCGAGGGTGAGATGGGGGATGCCGAGCGTATCGGCCATCTTCAGTGTCTCGCCGATATAATTGCCGTATTCCACGAATGCCTGACGGGGAAGGGTGGGGTAGAGGGCCTTGACAAAGCGCTCGCTCTTGGCGCCGCTGTTGATGACCACGCGCCCGCTGCCGCTGGCTTTCGCCACTTCAAGGCATTTGCGGATGGAGTCGAGAAATGCTGATTCCGAGAAGGGCTTCACGATGCCGCTCACACCCACAATGCTGATGCCGCCCACAATGCCCAGCCGGGGATTGAAGGTGCGTGTGGCGATTGACGCCCCTTCTGGCACACTGATGGTGAGTGCCACATGACCGGTGATGTTGTCGCGCAGCATCTGCCGGGGAACTTTGTTGATGGCGGGAGAACCCGGCGGATAGTCGAAGCCGGGCAGGGTGATGGTGCCCACACCCTCGCCTCCCTTGATTTCAAAGTGGTCCGACATCGTGGCCGTGACACGTATCTCAAGGCCGTTGGTCACATCGGGGTCGTCACCGCTCTCTTTCACGACAAAGGCGTAATCCTCGCCGTATCCCACCGTTACGGGAATGTGCTCGCCGTTGGGAAGTCTTACTTCTACCCACGGGGGTGTCTCGCCTGTGCGCAGACGGCGGGTGGCGGCGATGGCGGCTGCTGTGGCGCAGGTGCCGGTGGTCAGTCCGCTGTGTAGGTCGTAGAATTCGGGCAGCAGTTTTTCCACCATCCTTCGCAGACCATGCTCACCGTCCACGCAATGAAATATGGCTGGGGTGGCAGGACGGCGGATGGCGATGATGCGGATGCCGAGGGCACGAGCGGCTGTCACTTTGGCGGCAAAGCCACCGGTCTCGCCACTCTCCTTCAGCAACAATGCGTCGGGGCGCAGACGTTCCAGTATCGCCTGTTCGTCCTCGTCCTCATGGTAGAAGCAGAGTTGATGGTCGGGCACACCTTCCTGGCGGGCCAGTGAGCGTGAGCGCTCGCGTGGCAGGATGCGGTAATACACTTTCACTCCCTGTTGCTCAAGATGGCGCAGGCGGGCAATGGTCTGCACACCGGTGGTGGCCAGTAGGGTATGCATGTCGGCGGGAATTTCATCGTAGTCATCACACCAGAGGATATCCTTGTCTCTCGGGGGGTAAATCCGTTCGAAACGGATGGCGGGCAGATGCAGGTCGCTGGCTGTCTTGGCAACGGTCGCATGCAATTGCCGTGCAAAAGGATGGGCGGCGTCTATCAGCAGACGGATGTGATGGCTCAGACAGAATGCCGCCATCGATTCAGCGTCCATAGCGCCATCCACACGGATTCCATGTCGGAGTGTCACTTCCTGCTCTCCGGTTTTTGTGGAATAATAGTAGGTCTTGCCTGCCTCTTCCAGCGCGGTGATGGTCTTCCGTCCCTCGGTGGTGCCCCCAAATGCTAATATCATCTTCTCAAATCTTAACCCAACTTTTACACTTTAAAAAAAATTTTATTGTCTATCAGCCATTTAGTCAAGGTTATTTGCCTTACTGTGTTCTACAGATTTTTTGCTGAATGGCATTTTTCTCATACTTTTCTGTATAGATGCGAGAAATTTTTGGAATATAGTTCCGAGAGTCCTTGCCGGTTGTCGATGGCTTCGCCCACCACGAGCATGGTGGTCAGGGTCAGATGGTTGTCGTGTACGATACGGGCAAGGTCTTTCAACTGCCCACGGTAGATGCGCTGGTCGGGCCAGGTCAGGTGATAGCAGGCGGCCACGGGCGTGTCGCCAGGATATTCCATGAGCAGTTCCCGCTGAACATCGTCCACGATGGCGGCGCTGAGGAAAATGCACATCGTGCTTTGGCTTCGGGCGAGCAGATGGAGTTTCTCGCGTGGGGGCATGGGGGTCCGTCCCTCGCCCCGTGTCAGGATGATGGTCTGACAACGCTCAGGAATCGTGAATTGCGACCTCAGTTCTGCCGCTGCTGCCAGAAACGAGGATATGCCGGGAGTGATGTGATACGACATCCCCTCGCGGTCGAAGAAGGCCATCTGTTCCTGAATGGCTCCGAAAATGCACGGGTCGCCGGTGTGCAACCTGACGATGAGTTTACCTTGGTCGTAGTGCTCTTTCATCAACTGGCACTGTTCCTCCAGGGTCATCGATGCCGACGACCTGACCACTGCCCCGGCCTTGGCACACGAGGTGAGTTCACGTGGCACCAGCGACCCTGCGTAGAGTATCAGGTCGGCGCGTTCAAGCAACGAGCGTCCGCGCACCGATACCAAGTCGGGGTCGCCAGGGCCGGCTCCCACTATTTCCACATGGCCTGTGCGCAGATTGCCCAGGCTGATGGCCAGGGCGAGGGTGGCCTGACGGTCGGCGGTCTTCTGCTTGTTGACGAGCAGGCGTCCCGGCGAAGTGGCGCTAAGTGCGGCGGCTTCGCTCACGCTGGGTGTCCCTACATGTTTCTCCACCACCTCACTGGGAGTGGGCACACGGATCGACTTCAGTTCGTCGGCAGTGTAAAACCTGAAGGATGCGCCTCTCGCACTGAGTTGGCGTACCACAGGTTCGTCTCGTTTCACGTCGATGGTGGCCCATTGGCCGATGGCCTGGGGATGGTAACCTTGTTGACAGACCAATTCTTCCAATTGTGTGATGATGGACTCAGCCGGACTGGCCTGGTGAGCCAGACCGATGCCTACGGTCAGCACGGGGGGCACATATTGCAGCATGCGCACACCCTTCACGCTTTCATAGCGCCGGGGCGACACAATAATGGCCAGTGAGTGGCGGTCGGCGCTGATGTCATCGATTTTGCTCACTATTTCCACATGTTCTGGGCGTGTGCGCTCCAGATAGTCGGTTCCCTTGTCGCGGATGTCGAGAAGCAGGGCGGTGGGCCGCCGGTTGATAAAATCGAAAATGGCCGCGTTGAGGCTCCCGCCGGATATTCCGGGTTTTCCAGATTCTCCGGGCTTTCCGGGTTTTCCGGATATTCCGGATTTTCCGGGCTTTCCGGATTTTCCGGATATTCCGGATTCTCCGGATTCTCCGGGCTCTCCGCCTTGCAGGCAATGCCAGCCAAATTGGCTGCCCAGGGTATCGAGCGACCAGAGGCCGGCGTTGTCGCTGTGGGTGGTGACCACAGCCTCGGCGCCTGTCGCCGATGCCACGAGACGGGTAAGCGGATTGGCACCTCCGACATGGCCCGATAGCACGGAGATGGCATGATGCCCCAGACTGTCAACGCACACTACGGCAGGGTCGGTGTGCTTGTCGCCGACCAGGGGCGCAATCGTGCGCACACAGATGCCCATTGCGCCCACAAACACGAATCCGTCGTATTGGTTCCAGTTCCGGGCAATGTCGCTGCGTGACATCAACTCTCCGCCTGTCTCTTTCTGAATGGTGTGGGCAAGGGTTGCTCCTGCCTCACCGATGGGTATAATCGCTATTTTGTGCATTTCAGTATGTTGATGGGATTGTAGTCATTGAGGGCGATATGTGTAGGCTCCTTCAGATGAAGACCCAGCCGGTGTGCTGCCGCCTCAAACTGTTGGCGGCTTTCCGCTGTCACACTGTTCATCACGATGCAGCCCCCAGGGAGAAGGCTGGCGCTGGCTTTTTCCATGATGGCTGCCAACTGTCCGCCGTGCCCGCCGATAAACACGGCGTCGGGCGACGGAAGCGACTGGACGTCTTTCTCGAGAAAGTCGCAGATGTGGGCATCGATGCCGGGTGCTCCGTGACGATGGCTGTTGATGTCCATCAGCCGTTGTCCCTCGGGACGTATCTCAAAGGCGACCACTTGCAGATGGGGGAATTGCAGACGGGCTTCGATGGAGAGGCTGCCTGTGCAGAATCCGATATCCCATAGCGTATGGCGGCTTGGTAGGTCCATGGCTTGCAGGGAGAGCAGGCGGATGGGCATCTTGGTAATCATGCGTGCCCTTCCGTCGAGCAGTTCAAATTCCTGGTCGGGGATTCCGAACCTACGCGGGTGGCTGCCTCGCACAATCACGCAGTTGGGCATGATAAACTCCCTCTGGCTCGCCTCCTGCAGACTGAGTGTGCTGACGCGTTCGCGACCGGGATTCCCCAGACATTCTCCCACCCACATCTGATAGGCGGAATAGCCGTATTCCAGCATCCTCCGGGCGATGGCCGCCGGGGTGTGATGCTTGTCGGTGAGGATGCCAATCATCTGCCTGTCAGAAATCAGTGCCTGGTCTAGGGCTTCCCATGGCCGCCCGGTGAGCGACACAGTCTGCATCTCATGGTAGGGGATGGCAAGGCGGTGGGCCAGCATCTGCAGTGAGTTGAACGTGGGGTAGAGTATGATTTCCGCCTGGGGCAACCGCTTGCGGATGGTGTTGGCGAAACCGAAGAAGATGGGGTCGCCCGAGGCGAATACCACGATGTCTTCCTCCACCTGGGCGTATTGCTCGAAAACGGCATCCAGCGGCACGGTGATGTCAATCCATCTGCTGCTGTCAGGCAACAGATGCGACACGATGGCATGATGGCGTTGTCCGCCCGAGAACACGTGCCCCTGGCGGATTGCTTCCAGCACGTCGGGTGGAAAATAGGGATGGGGCGAGTCGGTTATGCCGATGAGGATGTATTTCATAGGTCTCTTCCGGGCTTGAGTTGGGCGGCATCGTCGAAGCAGAGGATGGCATTGCAAAGGGTGGCGGCCAGGTTGGAACCGCCTTTCCTTCCCTCGACGATGATTTTCGGGATGTTTCTGAAGGGTTTCACCTGATGCTTTGACTCACACACATGCACGAAACCCACAGGGGCAGCGATGATGCCTGAGGGGTGGGCGGCACCACGGCGTATCTGCTCGCAGAGTTCCATCAGGGCGGTGGGCGCATTGCCAAAGGCAAAGAGGGCGTCGGGGTGCTCGGCCACAGCCAGACGGATGCCGGCCTGCGTGCGGGTGATGCCCTGCTCCGAGGCCATCGTGGCTACGCGCGGGTCGCTCAGATAGCATTTCGCCTCGATATTCAGACGGCTCAGCGCACCTTTGCGGATGCCGCTCACCACCATGGTGACATCGGTGATGATGGTTCGCAGCCGACCGTCGGCGATGAGTCCGTAGAGCCGCTCCACTGCCTGCTCGTCGGTGTGGAGTATGTGCTCCATATCGAAGTCGGCTGTGGTGTGGATGGCGTGCAGTAGGGCCCATTTGTGACCCAGTGGCCAGTCCTTGCGTTGCAATTCACCGGCGATGGTGCGAAAACTCTCAATCATAATCTGGCGGCCTGGCTTCTCACCGGTCTCGTTGTCATCCCGGTAGTAGCCGCGGGGCGTGATGAAATGGCCTTCCCATTCGTAGGATTGGGAATTGCCGATAATCACCACTGTCAGCATATCCACCTCCTCGGGGTCGAGTTTCCCCAGGGTGGTCAGCGTGACACGCTGGTCGGGCCGGCCGGCCTGGCGCACATAGCCCACAGGGGTGTCGGGCGACCGTCCCTCGGCGAGAAACACCTCCACCAGCCGGTAAAGTTGCCAGTAGCGTCCATGGGATTTGGGGTTATAGATGGCGGTGACGAAATCGCCTGCGGCGGCGGCGCGGATGCGGCGCTCAATCCGCTCCCAGGGGGTCATCAGGTCGGAGAGGGAAATCACACAGAGGTCGTGCCCGATGGGTGCGCCCAAAAGCGATGCGGCTTTCTGAAAGGCGGAGATGCCGGGCAGCACTTCCACTTCTACGTCTGAGCCACGGTCGCGACGCATCTCGAAGATAAGCGGAGCCATCCCGTAGACGCCGGCGTCGCCCGAGGATATCACCACCACGGTCTTGCCTTCCTCGGCCAGGGCAAACGCTTCGGCGGCGCGCTCCCGCTCTCGCTTCATCCCGCTGTCGATGCAGGGGCAGCCTTCGCGCAGATAGGGCTGCACAAACTGGAAATAGTACTTGTAGCCCACCACGACATCGGCCATCTTGACGGCCTCGATGACCGCGGGGGTGATGTCGCCGGCGCTTCCGGGGCCGATGCCTGCTACGATAATCTTTCTCATGTGTCTGTTGATTATGGTATGGTTGGTTTAGTCTTACGTTATGACAAATGCCGTGAGTGTGGCTGCAATCACCATCATCACCACTTCCGCGAGGCGGTTGATGCGGATGGCTTTTCGCATGTCGGCGGTCGTCAGCAGCCGGTCGTTGTCGCCAATGTAGGGTTTGTCGAACATCTCGCCGAAATACTCGTGTGGCCCGCCGAAGCGGCAGTCGAGTATGCCTGCAAGGGCTGCCTCGGGATAACCGCTGTTGGGACTGGCATGGCGGCGTCCATTCCGCCAGACAAACCGGAGCAGCGAGGGTCTGCGGGCGACAAGCACCATCAGCAGGGCTGTCAGGCGGGCGGGGATGTAGTTGGCCACGTCGTCGATACGGGCGGCGGCGCATCCGTATTCACGATAGCGTGCCGTGCGGTAACCTGTCATGGAGTCGAGCGTGTTCACCATCTTGTAGGCCATCATGCCAGGCACGCCCAGCAGAATCCACCAGAACAATGGGGCAATGACACCGTCGCTCAGGTTCTCGGCGAGTGTCTCAAGTGCCGCTGTCCGCACTTCCTGGGCCGTGAGGTGGGTGGTGTCGCGTCCCACGATGCGCCCCACTTGCTTGCGCCCCTCTTCCAGCGAACGGTCCACGGCGAGAAACACCTGCCGCACTTCGCGGATGAGTGTGGTTCCGGCCAGGCAGTAGAAGACGAGCACGGCGTCCAGCACCATCACTACGATATCGGGCAGGTAGTGTATCAGCAACTGCCGCACTCCCCAAGTGAGGCCGAAAACGAAAAGTATCAGCACCACCGATGCCGCCAAACCCTTGAGCCGGCGATGGCGGCCATGGTTAAGATGGTGTTCTGCCCAGGCTATCATGCGGCCAAACCACACCACGGGATGCGGCCATCGGGGCGGGTCGCCCAGCAATAGGTCGGCCACCCATCCTGCAAGCAGTGAGCAGACGCTATTCATCGGTCAGTATTTGATACACGCGGTCCATGTCTACATACTGGCGCACGTGGGCGGCCAGCAATTCATATTGTTCCTCCTTGTAGGCGGCGTAGTCGAAAGGGGCCGATGCCGCCGACAACTTGTCGGCAAATGGCGCCAGCAGTTGGTCCACAAACCCGGGATTGTCGAGAATGCCGTGGATGTAGGTGCCCATGCAGCGCTCGCTGACAATGTAGCCATCCTCGCGCCCGTCGTCCAGAAGGGCGAGTGGGGCTGGGGAAACATCGCCAAACGGACGGGTCTCGCCCATGTGTATCTCATAGCCTCGCATCCCTCCGTTGAAAGTCATCTGGCGGGTACGCTTCTCGCCCGACATGATGGTGGTGACGGGCAGCAGACCAAGGCCGGGCAGACGCTCGATGTCGCCTTCCACGTGGTCGGGGTCGCATACCTCAATGCCCATCAACTGATAGCCACCGCAGATGCCCAGGATGCTGGCACCCTGGCGATGGGCTTGCAGAATGGCTTGTGCCACACCATTGCGGCGCATCTCATACAGGTCGTGAAGGGTGGATTTCGTGCCGGGCAGGATGATGATGTCGGCTTTGCGAAGGTCTTCCACGTTGCTCGTATAAAAGAGGTGAAGGCGGGGGTCGCGTTCCAGTGAGTCGAAATCGGTGAAGTTGGAGAGGTGGCGGAGCATCACCACGGCTATGTTCACACGCCCTTGCTCCATCTGCATGGATTTCTGGGCAAGCGACACGCTGTCTTCCTCCTCGATGTGGATGTGGTTGAAATAGGGCACCACTCCCAGCACGGGCACGTGGCATATCTCCTCGAGCATGTGGCGGCCTTCCTCAAATAGTCGAAGATCGCCGCGAAACTTGTTGATAATCACTCCTTTAATGAGCTGGCGGTCGGCTGGCTCCTGAAGGGCTATGCTGCCATAAACACTGGCAAAAACACCACCACGGTCGATGTCGCCCACCAGGATGACATCGGCGCCGGCATGACGGGCCATGGGCAGATTCACCAGGTCGCTGTCGCGGAGGTTGAGTTCGGAGATGCTGCCGGCTCCCTCCATCACGATGGGGTTGTAGCGACGGCTGAGACGGTCGAACGCGGCATTCACCTCGGCACGTAGTTCCTCGCGGCCGTCACGGCGGAAATAGTCGTAGGCGTCGCGGTTGCCCACCGGACGGCCGTTGAGCACCACCTGACTGGTGTGGTCGCTTTGTGGCTTGAGCAGAAGGGGGTTCATGTCGGTGTGGCAGGGAATACCGGCGGCCTCGGCCTGCACGGCCTGTGCACGGCCTATCTCCAGCCCTTCTGGCGTGGCATACGAGTTGAGGGCCATGTTCTGGGCCTTGAAGGGAGCGGGGTGGTAGCCGTCCTGGCGGAAGATGCGGCAAAAGGCGGCTGCAAGCACGCTCTTGCCTACATCACTGCCTGTTCCGGCCAGCATCAATGGGTGTAGTCTGTTCATAGTTGATAGAGGTGTGTGTAACTGGCCAGCACATTCTTGTAGCGAAGCACGGGGGTGGGCACGGCATTGCCCCGGGCATCATATACCTGGGCAACCGAGCATGGGGGCTCGCCTATGAATTGTGTGTAGTGGAATTCGTGTCCACGATACTCCTTGCCGTCAAGTTCAAAACGGCGGTAGCCCAGTGAGAGCCGGCGGTCGGCTTTCCGGGCGGTGATGGAGTAGGGGAAGACCCCGCACATCGGGAACTCGCCTTCGTCGCTCACGATGCTCCGGCAGAGGTACATCATTCCACCGCACTCCGCGATGATGCGCCCGCCGGCCTCGGCATATTGCCGGATGGCCTCGCGGGTGGCGCTGGCACTCGTGAGGACTTCGAGATGATGCTCTGGATAGCCGCCGGGGAGATAGAGCAGGTCGATTTGCTGCAAATCGGGGATGTCTCGCTCGGGGTCGAAGAAAATCACTTTCTCAAAACCGTCTATCACTTCCTGATAGAGAAATGAGAACGACTCTTCGTTGCGGGCTATCAATGTGGTTCCTGGTATCATAAAGTCAGTAGTTTTTGCCATTCTATGTGTTCCTCGAGCAATGATACAAGCGACTGATTCTCTGTGGGTTCGGAGAAGTCAAGGCCAAGGTGGCGACTGCCCACTTCCAATGCCGGACTTTTGGGAAGACACCCCAGGCATGGCACTTGCAGGTCTTCGCTCACCTGGCGGAGCATCGAGGCGTGGCGGGGAGACCCCACCTTATTATATATCACTCCCGAGATGTGGATGTCGTCGCGGAAATGCAAAAAACCCCACAGTGTGGCGGCAAGTGAGTAGGCGGCCGACTTGGCATCCACCACCAGCACGACGGGCAGGTTGAGCACACGGGCAATCTCCGAGGTGGAGCCACGGTCGCGGTCGTAGCCGTCGAAGAGTCCCATCATGCCTTCCACTACGCAGACGTCGGCACCGGCGCCATAATGGCCGTATAGTTCACGCACATGGGCTGCGCTGGCCATGAAGGTGTCGAGATTGATGCTCGGACGCCCACAGACGGCGGCGTGGAATTTTGTGTCGATGTAGTCGGGGCCGCATTTGAAGGGCTGAACTACATAGCCATGGGCGGTGAGAAGTGCCATGAGGCCTCGGGCAAGGGTGGTCTTGCCCGACCCGCTCGAAGGAGCGGAAAGCAGAAATTGTGATTTCATCTTGCAAAAGTAGAAAAAACTTTTTAATTGATAACGCTATTCACAAAAAAGTTGTACCTTTGCAGCCGTGATAGGCAATCGTGCCCTGATGGGCATAGATGAAAGGGAATCCGGTGTGAGTCCGGAACAGTACCTGCTGCTGTAATCCCCCTTGGAAAGTCTGCTTGTATAAAGCCACTGGACGAATGTCTGGGAAGGCAAAGCCGACGGGGAAAGTCAGAAGACCTGCCAAAACTTCAACACGAACGCTCAGGAACAAGCGAAATCGTTACTGTTTTTTTATGGGAAAAAAATGGATTGCTGGATGTGCCCTCATGGGCATAGTCCAGTTGGCATTGGCGCAAGACAATCTGCAGACCGACACACTGCAGGAGGTGGTCATCACGGGCACGGGCACACAGCACCTGCTCAAGGACGCACCCGTGCAGACCGAGGTCATCACAAGAAGTATGCTCAGGAATTTCGGTGGGAAAAACATCGAGGATATCCTGGGTACGCTTACGGCGTCGTTCAGCTTCAGCGAGGACGACATGGGCTCGCAGATGCAGATGAACGGGCTGGGCAACTCGTATATCCTGGTGCTGATTGACGGAAAACGCATCCACGGCGACGTGGGGGGACAAAACGAACTCTCGCTCATCGACCCGCAAAACATCGAGAAGATAGAAATCGTGAAAGGAGCATCCTCGGCACTTTATGGCTCGGATGCCATTGCTGGAGTGGTGAATATCATCACACGCAAACACGATGAGGGACTGCTCGTGGAGAACACCACCAGGGTGGGGTCGTATGGAGACCTGAGACAACACAACGGACTGGGACTGAGAATAGGCAAACTCAATTCGTACACCAATTTCCAGTTGCAACACTCCGACGGCTGGCAAAACACTTCCGTGGAGCATACCGCCCCCACAGAACCACCTGTTCTCGACTCGCGCAACAAGACGGTCAACCGCCATACCAATTACCAGGTGGCCGAGCGCCTGACCTACACATTGACAAACAACCTGGAACTCTATACCGAGGGAAGCATCTACTGGAAACGTATCTACCGACCCAGCGGAAAATATCCTCACTACGACGTGAAAACCTACGATATGGAGTACCACGACGCATCGGCGGCAGTGGGAGGAAAATGGAAACTCAACGGCACCGACCTCATCACCCTCGACGTGGACTGGAACAGGCATGCTTATTTCTATCATTTTACGGCCACTACACTGGTCGAGGATTACGAGAAAAGCGCTGGCACCATCTATTATCCCTATTATCCGTATCTGCCTGACCAGGAAGAACTTCAGAGCGACCAGCAGCGCACCATGGCCCATCTCAAGGGAGTATTCGCGCTGCCCTGCGACAACCGGCTCAGCGCCGGACTGGAATACCGTTACGACTGGCTGCACGCCCCCACACGTGTCAAAGGGGGAAAGGCCAGCGACAATACGCAGGCACTGTATGTGCAGGATGAGTTCAACCACATACCGCGTCTTAATATCACCGCTGGACTCCGACTCAACCGCAATGAGGAATTCGGCTTCAGGCTCACACCGAAAATATCGGCCATGTACAAACTGGGAGAGCCTCTCCGGCTCAGGGCCACCTGGAGCCAGGGATTCAAGACGCCCGCCATACGTGAGATGTTCTACAGATACGTGAGGCAGATGAGCGGAACATACCTCTATCTGGGAAACACCGAACTGAAACCGCAGTCGAGCAACTATTTCTCGGTGAGCGGCGAATGGACACAAGGCAAACTAACAGTCACTGTGTCAGGGTATTACAACAAGGTGAACGACATGATTGCACTGGTCACCATACCCAACTACCAGGCACCAGCCGAATACATCGCCACCTACGACCCGGTCAAGACCAGACAGTATCAGAACATCGAGACGGCAAAGACCTACGGAGTGGACTGCAACCTGAGATACAGTTACCGTCAACTGGCCCTGGGCATAGGGTACAGTTACCTCGACACGGATGCCAACCAGTATGACACCACTCACGACAAGATGCGCAAGGTGACCATCGACGGCATGGCACATCACAAGGCCAATTGCTTCGCCACATGGCGGCAAAAGTTCTCCGACGCCTACAGTCTCGGACTGGGACTCTACGGGCGCATGTCGAGCAAACGATACTATCAGATTGACGGCAACGGAAAAGGTTACCAACTGTGGAGATTCACCACGTCGCATGACCTGGGCAGGAGCAAGACTTGCTCTTACCGCGTGGAGGCAGGCGTTGAGAACATATTCAACTACGTGGACCGCACGCCTCACGGACTGCACCTGGGCACCACCACGCCGGGACGCACGTTCTACGTGTCGTTCGCCGTGAAATTCAATAAAGGGAAGAAAGTTTCAAATCTTTTCAATAACAACTTAAAACCACTACAAAATGATGAAAATTAGACAAATGATGATTGCCATGCTGGCCATCATCGGGGCAGTGTGCTTCACCGCTTGCAGCGATGACGACGATGACAAAATCGAAAACAACTACACTGTCTATCAGAACGCTGTGAACAAAACTGTAAAGTCGCAGAAGAAAAACAATAAGGTGATTCTTCTCGTGGCATTCGGCTCCACATGGCAGCAGGCATACGATGCCTTCGACGCCACCGTCAATGCCTACAAAACGGCATTCCCAGGCTACGACGTGTTCCTCTCATTCTCCTCGGCCATCTGCATCAATCGTGCGGCTGCTGGTGAGAACGTGGCTCCACGCAACTTCTACGCACCTCCTTTCTGGCTCACTGCTTTTGCACAGGATGGAGTGAAATACTCGGAAATCGTGGTGCAGTCGCTGCAGGTGATTCCTGGTGAGGAATACACACGTGTCATCAACTACATCAAAGACTTCGCCAACAACTCCAATGGCGACATCGACGACGATTACCTGTCGAAGGTCACACTGCGTCTCGGTGTGCCCCTGCTCCAGGACAAGGACACCGACGTGAAAAACGTGGCTGTCGCTCTGGATGTACTCTACAAGAAGCAGGCTGCTGAGGGCGTGGTGGCATTCATGGGACATGGCAACCCCGACTCCTACGACACCTACAAGGCCAATGTGCGCTACACACAACTCGAGGAGGCCCTGCAGAAATTCAACAAAAACTACTTTGTCGGAACAGTCGATATGATGGATAACTTCAAGACCAACGTTCTGGAGCGCATGCAGGCTGCCGGCATCAAGTCGGGCAAGGTGTATTGCCATCCGCTGATGTCTATCGACGGTGACCACGGACACAATGACATGGCCGGCGACGACGACGCATGGAACAATGGATATCAGCCCAACGAAGAAGGCGAGGTGGAGGACACCTCCTGGAAGATGTATTTCAACCGTATGGGTTACACCTGCGACAACTCTACCATGATCGAGAAGGGACTGCTCGAACTCCCCACAATCCGACAAATCTGGATCGACCACACATCTGCCGCCATCAAGGGCGAACCGCTCGACTTCTATCACTCAAAGAATCCTGAGGAGTAGAAATGCAGTTAGGATGTAAAACTCTCTCATTGATGCTGGCGGTACTCTCTATCGGGAGTACCGCCCTTGCACAGGTGCACCGTACGGAAAAAGACTCGATGGCTTCACAGGCCACACACAATCTCAATCCTATCGTCGTGACAGGTTCGGGGCACCATCAGCGGCTCAAGTCCACGGCTACACCTGTGCATGTGCTCTCGCGGCAGGAAATCAGCGAACAGGGAATAGCCACTTTCGACGCGGCCATCACACGCATGATGCCACAGGTCTCCATGGCGCCCAACTCCATGGGAACCTTTCTCCGACTCAACGGACTGGGAAACAAGTATATCCTCATACTCATCAACGGACAGAAACTCTCGGGCGACATCTCCAACAATGTGGACCTGAGCCGCATCAACATGTCGAGGGTCAAGCGCATCGAGGTGCTCGACGGCGCCGCATCATCGCTCTATGGCTCGGATGCCATCGCCGGCGTAATCAATATCATCACCGACCAGCCTACGGGCGAGTTGGTGGCTGTCTCGTCCAACACACGGGTGTCGGGTGAGGGACAACTCACGCAGGCCGTCAACCTGGATATCTATCACAAGGGATGGGGGTCGTACACGACTTTCACCCGCGACCAGGCCGACAGTTACCGGAACAACAGTCTGGAGTATGTGAAAGGCTCCGACACCGAGACACAGACAAGTATCGCACCGCTTTTCACGGGCTTCAGGTCGAATGTGCTCGACCAGCGGTTTACGTTCTCACCCAATGAGCACTTTGCCATGAACGCGGGCATCGGTTTCTCCTATAAAATCACCGACCGCCCCAATACGCGCGACGACGTGGCTGGAGGTACCGACTATGAGATGCGCTACAAGGGACTGAGGTGGAACGTTGGAGGCATCTACAAGATAGACCGGAGAAATTCTTTCCAGGCCGACTTCACCGTCGACAAGTTCAGATACGGAAAGGAGTACGACGTGCAGACCAAGAACTATGAGGTGGGCGACTATGTGCAGTCGAAAAAACAGCAGTCGCTCGAAGGCGAAATCAAGGGTATCTTCCACTTTTTCGGCACAGGAAGCCAATGGGCCGACGCCACCACCATCGTAGGCGTTGACTGGAGAAAGGATTTCCTCAAGGCAACATCGGGCAATATCAGTCAGAATGCAGCCATCATGGCGGTCTATGCCCAGCACGAGCAACAACTGATAGCCAACCTCACGGCCACGGTGGGCATGCGATATAGTCACCACGAGACGTTCGGCAGTCATTTCACCCCTAAGGCCACCCTCATGTATGCGCTCGGACATCTGCGTTTCCGCGCTACCTATTCGGCGGGATTCCGGGCACCGGGACTCGACGAACTCTACTATCACTATTTCTCGGTGAACAGGGGAAAACCTCAGATTATCTTTGGCAACACCGACCTCAAACCTGAGAAAAGCCATTATCTCGCATTCAACACGGAGTGGAGAAGCAAGGTACTGGCTGTTTCCCTCACTGGCTTTGTCAACCGTGTCAACGACATGGTCGTCAGGCAAAACATCGATGTGGATGAACGGACTCTCGGGATGTTGCAGACGGAATTTCCGGAAATGACCAGCGAGCAGGCCGGCAAACTGGAGCGTTATTCGCTCTATCAAAACAGTGAGCAAGGATTGGTGCAGGGCGTGCAGGTGAATGTCTCTGCCAATCTTTTCAGAGGCTTCAACGTCACTGCCAACTATGCTTGCAACTACACACGCACAAAGAGCGACCAGCAATGGACGGTACTGGAACGTAGCATCCGAAACACGGCCACTGTAGCCGCCAACTACCATTATGTGGTGAACAGGCACTATTCGTTTGGCGTCAATCTGAACGGACGATTCCAGTCGAAAACTTATTATCCCGACTATGAGGACGCACCGGGCTTTGGGGTGGTCAACTTGCATACCTCTCACAAATTCGATGTGTGTAAATGGGCTACTTTCGAGCCAAGTGTGGGAGTGGACAACATCTTCGACAAGGTGGACAGACGTATCGACTCAACGAATAGAAAATTTGCGCTCTTCTCGCCGGGCAGAATGCTGGTGCTGGCACTGAAGGTGAATTTGAAAACATAAACCCACGATTATGTTGACCGGACACGGCGACGACACATACCAATTCAAGGATATCAGGGCCAATTTCAGTTCGAATATCTACGCACACGCTGACACGACGGCATTGCAGGACTTCCTCTGCCGTCATGTCAGCGCCATTGGTGAGTACCCTGAGCCGGAGGCTTATTCGCTGGAGAGGGCAATCGCACGGAGGTATCACATCGGTGAGGACTGCGTGCTGGTGACCAACGGAGCCACCGATGCCATCTACCTCGTCGCGCAGGCTTTGTCGAAAACTGGCGTGAGATGTTTTTGCCGCTTCAAACCCACTTTCAGCGAATACGCCGACGCATGCCGCATGTTTGGCATCGAAGAGACGGAACCTGGCGACACGACAGAGGGGAATCATACGATGTTCTGGGTTTGCAATCCCAATAACCCCACGGGAAAGGTCTATGACCCGCAAGTCTTGGGACACTTGATTCGCCAATATGCGTGGGTGGTAATCGACCAGTCTTATGAGGATTATACGCTTGCGCAGGTGATGACTCACCAGGAAGGGGTGGGGTGCGAAAACGTGATTCAACTGCATTCGCTTACGAAAAAATATGCCATTCCCGGATTAAGGGTGGGATATGTCACGGCCGCGCCGGCAGTCATCGAAATGCTGAGGCGCTTTCTTCGTCCATGGTCGGTCAATTCCCTGGCCATCAAGGCTGGAATCTTCCTGACAGACAACCATATAGAGGTCGTCCCTGACTTAAGGGGATATTTGAACGAGACCCAAAATCTGCTCCATGCCCTCCGTGGTGTCGGTGGGGTGGAAGCAGAAGCAACCCAGACCAATTTCATGCTGGCAAGGGCCTGGCACATCAAGGCGGCGGCACTCAAGCGTATTCTGGCCGAACAGCACCACATCCTCATTCGCGACGCATCCAATTTCGAGGGACTGGATGATTCTTACTTCCGCATCGCCACCCAGACCCCCGAGGAAAATGCGCTCCTCATCCAGGCATTGCGACAGTGTATTCCCCTCCTCCTCAAGTAGCATAGAGGAATACCTCATCTCCTCCTTCCCCCTCCCCGCATTCTCCTCTAAAATCCTCTCAAGTCCTCTCAAATCCTCTCAAGTCCTCTCAAGTCCTCTTAATTCCTCTCAAGTCCTCTATCATCCTCTATCGTCCTCTATTTTTTTCGTTAATAGTAGTTAAAGTGTTGGGATACCCAACAAAAATTACTACTTTTGCAACAAATTTGGTTAATTATATCCTTTAAAATGGGAAAAAAGAAGAAGAAATCCCGTGGCCGTCAGCGGCTACAGGTTACTACACTGTGCATTAGCACGTCTATGGTTCTAATTTTGCTGGGTCTGGTTGTGGCTGGAATCCTAATAGCAAAGAACATGTCTGTGAATATCAAGGAACGCCTGCCCGTCACCATGTATATGGATGAGGATTTGGTGGAAACCGAGGGAGAACAACTATGTGAATTCCTGAAAGACAAACCATACGTTCTCAATCCGAAGTTCACAAGTAAGGAACAAGTGCTGGAAGAGGAAACCAAGCGAATGGGAACAAATCCCGCCGAGTTCGTGGGGGGCAACCCTTACCAGCCTCAGATAGATTTCCAACTCACAGCAGATTTTGCTGAGAACGACTCCCTGAAGTGGATTTCTGATGAACTTGCAAAATTGCCTAAGGTCACAGAAATTACCTATCCGAAGGACTTAATCGAGAGTATCAACAGATTTGTCAGAATCATCAGCCTCGTGCTGCTGGTGCTGGCGGCATTGTTGCTCTTCGTCTCTCTGGTTCTCATCAACAACACTGTGAAACTTGGTATCTACTCACGGCGCTTCAACATCCACACTATGAAACTTGTCGGTGCGTCATGGGGATTCATCCGAAAGCCTTTCATCAAGCAGGCTATAGGCATTGGATTGGTGGCAAGCATCATTGCCAATCTGGTGCTGCTCGCACTATGGGCATATTTCTTCCAGGTGAAGGTCAACAACATCATCACATGGCCGGTGGTCATCATCACTGCCCTGTCGGTGCTGCTCTTTGGCGTAATCATCACCACAGTATGCTCTGGTATCTCCGTCAATAGATTCCTCAAAATGAAAGCCGGGGAACTCTATAAGATTTAGCCACTCTACAAAAGTCTTTCAAATCCTCATAGACACTATCATTCATCAAAGTCATGAAACAAGTACAAAAACAAGTACAAAAAAATAGCCCCGAAACCGAGCATCAGTCGCTGGCTTTTGGACCTGTCAACTTCATTCTGCTGGGCATCAGCATGGCAGTGATTATTCTCGGATTTATCCTCATGGGTGGAGACAGCACTTCAGAGAAAGCCTTCAATCCCGATATCTTCAGCAAAACGCGCATCGTCATCGCACCTTTCATTTGTCTGGTGGGATTCCTCTTTATGATTGTTGCGGTGATGTATCGGAAGAAAGATGATACATTTGTTGATTTAGAAGAAAAGGAGTATAGCTCTTCTGAACTTTCAGCAACAACAAATTCTAATGCAAAACAAAATAATAAGTATGTTGGTCCTATAACATTGTTACTTTTTGGTATTGGAGATATACTTTTTGGTTTTTTGTTGGATATTGATGCACTTGTAGCTATTGGATTAGCCCTGATAGTTGTTGCTCCTTTTGTTAATAAACTAAGCAAAAAGAAAGATTAGTCGGTTAAAATAATGGATTGGTTACAAACAGTCATCATTGCCATCGTGGAGGGACTGACGGAGTTTCTCCCTGTATCTTCCACTGGGCACATGATTATCACACAAAATTTACTGGGTGTCGAGGAAGGAGACCCCTTCGTACATGCTTTTACTTTTATCATCCAGTTTGGCGCCATCCTCTCGGTGGTGTGCCTCTACTGGAAAAAGTTCTTCCATATCGACCATTCACCAGCACCCGAGGGAAGCAATGCCTTCCAGAAACTCATCCATAAGTTCAGATTCTATTGGCTGTTGTTTGTCGGCGTGCTACCAGCAGTGATTATAGGATTGCTGGCCAAGAAATCGGGACTTCTCGACTGGTTGCTCGACAGTGTATGGACCGTTGCCATCATGCTTGTTCTCGGTGGTATCTTTATGCTTTATTGCGACAAATGGTTCAACAAGGGCAAGGATGAGAATCAGGTAGATGAGAAAAAAGCATTCAAGATAGGTCTCTATCAGTGTATTTCCGTCATTCCGGGCGTGTCGCGGTCAATGGCAACGATTGTGGGAGGTATGACACAAGGACTTTCCAGAAAGCGCGCGGCTGAGTTCTCGTTCTTCCTGGCAGTGCCTACCATGGCCGGAGCCACATTGCTCGACCTGCTCGACCTTTTCAAGGACGACACGGCATGGGCTACAACGCACAATATCACCATGCTCATCCTCGGATGTGTCGTGGCCTTCATTGTAGCATTGCTGGCCATGAAATGGTTTGTCAATTTCCTCACAAAATACGGATTCAAGGCTTTTGGTGTATATCGCATCATTGTCGGCGGCATCATCATCGTATTGCTGCTGGCAGGACAATCACTGACCATGGTTGACTGATGAATTTTCAGGAAGGAACAATCATACCCATCGACAAGCCCTACCGCATGTCCAGTTTCGGGGCTTTGGCTCATGTAAGATACCTTATATCCAAAAAACTGGGCGTGAAACGCGTGAAAACCGGACATGCCGGCACACTCGACCCCCTGGCCACTGGCGTGCTGCTCATCTGCACCGGGAGAGCCACCAAGCAAATCGAGCAACTGCAGGCTCATACCAAGGAATACGTGGCCACACTCAAACTGGGTGCCACCACACCAAGTTACGACCGCGAGCATACCGTCAATTTCACCTATCCCACAAAGCATATCACGCGGGAACTCGTGGAGCAGACCTTGCCAAAGTTTGTGGGAGAGATTATGCAGGTGCCACCAGAGTATTCTGCATGCAAAATCGACGGAAAAAGGGCCTATCACCTCATGCGCAAAGGAAAAGACGTGGAACTCAAGGCGAAGCCCCTCCGCATCGACGAGATAGAACTGCTCGACTATAATTCCGACGAGAAGACCATCACCATCAGGGTGGTCTGCGGCAAGGGAACCTACATCCGCGCGCTGGCCCGCGACATCGGCGAGGCCCTCGGCAGCGGGGCTTTCCTCACGGCACTGCGTAGGACCAGGGTAGGGGAGTACACAGTGAAAGACTGTGTCTTGTTCGACCATTTCAGCGAATGGCTCGATGGTCAGCAGATAGAAAAACAATAGAGAACAGTACATAAAACATACTTATGAAACTATCACAATTCAGGTTCAGACTACCAGAGGAGCAATTGGCGCTGTATCCGTCATACCACAGAGACGAGTGCAGGCTGATGGTGATACACCGTCGCTCACAGCGCATTGACATGTATCAGACTGACGAGAATGGAGAAACACTCAAAGACGAGGAGGGCAATCCTATGTTCATTGAGTTCAGACATCTTTTGCAGTTCTTCGACGAGGGGGATGTCTTCATTTTCAACGACACCAAGGTCTTCCCCGCACGACTCTATGGCACGAAAGAAAGAACTGATGCCAAAATCGAGGTCTTCCTGCTACGCGAACTCAACCAGAGTATGCGGCTTTGGGATGTGCTCGTGGAACCGGCACGCAAAATTCGTATCGGCAACAAACTCTTCTTCGACGAAAGCGGCACAATGGTCGCTGAGGTGATAGACAACACCACAAGCCGCGGGCGCACACTCAGATTCCTGTACGACTGCCCCCACGACAAATTCAAAAGGGAACTGTATGCGCTCGGCGCAGCACCACTGCCTCACTATATCATCGACCATGAATCGGAGCAGGAAGTGCCCGATGAGACCAATCCGGGTAAGACCAAAACCGTTATGGTGAAGGACAGACCGGTCACCGAGCAGGATATGGAAGACTTCCAGTGTATTTTCGCCAAAAATGAGGGAGCCGTCACCGCACCGGCATCAGGACTGCATTTCAGCCGCGAACTGATGAAGCGAATGGAAATCAAGGGCGTGGAGCGTGCTTTCATCACACTTCACTGCGCACTGGGCAGTTTCCACAGCATCGAGGTGGAAGACCTCACCAAGCACAAGATGGACTCTGAGCAGATGTTTGTCGAAAAAGAGGCTTGCGAAATCGTCAACAAGGCCAAAACCGAAGGAAAACACGTCGTGGCTGTGGGAACAAGTGTGCTGAAAGCCACCGAGACAGCAGTGGGTACCGACGGACTGCTCAAGGAATACGAGGGATGGACCAACAAATTCATCTTCCCACCCTATGAGTTTGGACTGGCCGACACGATGATTTGCAATTTCTATCATCCACAGAGCACACTGCTCATGTCGGCATGTGCCTTCGGTGGGTATGAACTCATCATGCAGGCCTATGAGATGGCTATCGAAAATGGCTATCGGTTTGGCTGCTATGGCGACGCCATGATTATTCTCAATGACTGATCAGCACATCGTTTATCTCGGACTGGGCACCAATTTGGGTGACAAGGAGCAAAACATCCGGCTGACAATTAAAAAAATAGAAGAGCAGATTGGCCACGTGGTGCGCCAATCGGCTCTTTATTTTTCTAAACCATGGGGATTCAAGTCTGAAAACGACTTTGTCAATGCTGTCATCTGCTGTCAGACGGCTCTCACTCCCAGTGAGTTGCTCTCTGCCACACAAAGCATTGAGAGGGCCATGGGGCGCAAAAAAAAATCGGTCGATGGCTCCTACCACGACCGCATCATCGACATCGATATCCTACTCTACGACAATCTCCACATCGACACCCCTGACCTGAAAATCCCACACCCGCTCATGCGCCAGCGCGATTTCGTCATGATTCCCCTCCAGGAAATCTATCCCGGAGAAATATAGGATTTTCCCCCGGATTGTCCGGATTTTCCGGATATTCCGGATATTCCGCCCCCCAAAAAACAAAAAAAGCACCCATATCGGGTGCTTGTTTTTGTGATGCAGGATTATCTGCGGAGACCAAGTGCCTTGATGATGGCACGGTAGCGAGTGATGTCGCGGTCGTACAGATAGTCGAGCAGGGCACGGCGCTTTCCTACCAGTTTGGTCAGTGACCGGGCGGTAGTATAATCTTTACGGTGCTTCTTCAGGTGCTCCGTCAAATGGGAAATACGGTAGGAGAACAATGCTATCTGGGCCTCGGGGGAACCAGTATCAGAGTTGGACTTCCCGTGCTTTCCAAAGATCTCTTGCTTTTTTGCCTTGTCTAAATACATCTTGTTACTGTTAAATTGTTAAAAAATCATTGCTGCATCGAAATGCGGCTGCAAAGGTACAAAAAAAACTGCATCCGGCAAATGTTTTCACGGGAATTTTTTGTAATTTTGCACCCGTTTTTAGACTTTTAGGTTAACGCAAATGCAAGAAATCAGAAATATCGCCATTATAGCCCATGTGGACCATGGCAAGACTACCCTCGTCGACAAGATGATGCTCGCAGGCAATCTCTTCCGCGATGGAAAGGAAATCGGTAACCAAGTGCTCGACAGCAACGACCTGGAAAGGGAGCGTGGAATCACCATCCTCTCCAAAAATGTCTCTATCAATTACAAAGGAGTGAAAATCAATATTATTGATACTCCGGGACACTCTGACTTCGGTGGAGAGGTGGAGCGTGTTCTCAATATGGCCGACGGATGCCTCCTGTTGGTTGATGCCTTCGAGGGCCCCATGCCGCAGACACGATTTGTGCTGCAAAAAGCACTCGAAATCGGACTCAAGCCCATTGTTGTCGTCAACAAAGTGGATAAGCCCAACTGCCGCCCCGAGGAGGTGTATGAGATGGTGTTCGACCTGATGTTCTCACTCAATGCTACTGAAGACCAACTGGATTTCCCCGTAGTCTATGGAAGCGCCAAAAACGGATGGATGGGTGAGGATTACAATACGCCTACAAACGACATCACTTACTTGCTCGACAAAATTATTGAGGTGATACCTGCCCCACAGGTTCTTGAGGGAACACCGCAGATGCTCATCACTTCGCTCGACTATTCCAGTTATACCGGGCGAATCGCCGTGGGAAGAGTTCACCGAGGAACGCTTACCGAGGGAATGGGCGTGGTCATCGCACACCGTGATGGCAGCCAGGAAAAGACAAAAATCAAGGAACTGCATACTTTTGAGGGTATGGGCCACGTGCGCACCCACGAAGTGGGCAGCGGGGATATCTGTGCCATCATCGGACTCGAGAACTTTGAAATCGGTGATACCATTTGCGACCTCGAACAGCCCGAACCACTGCCGCCTATCTCCATCGACGAGCCTACTATGAGCATGCTGTTCACCATCAACGACTCTCCGTTCTTCGGACGGGAGGGAAAATGGTGCACATCCCGCCACATCTACGAACGCCTGCGCCGTGAACTGGAGAAAAACCTCGCACTCAGGGTGGAGGAGATGGAGGATGCCACCGACAAGTGGATTGTAAGCGGACGTGGTGTGCTGCACCTCTCCGTGCTCATCGAGACCATGCGCCGCGAGGGCTACGAACTCCAGGTGGGACAACCACAGGTAATCTATAAAAACATCGATGGCGTGAAATGTGAGCCTATCGAGGAACTGACCATCAATGTGCCTGAGGAATTTGCAAGCAAGATGATCGACATGGTGACACGGCGTAAGGGCGAGATGACTTCCATGGAGTCGCAGGGCGACAGGGTCAACATCGAGTTCAATATACCGTCGCGTGGTATCATCGGCCTGCGCACCAATGTGCTCACAGCCAGCCAGGGCGAGGCTATCATGGCCCACCGCTATAAGGAGTACCAGCCCTATAAGGGCGATATCTCACGCCGGGTCAATGGCTCGATGATTGCCATGGAGACAGGCACGGCATTCGCCTATTCTATCGACAAACTGCAGGACCGTGGCAAATTCTATATCGATCCAGGCGAGGAAGTATATGCCGGTCAGGTGGTTGGCGAACACGTTCACGACAACGATTTGGTCATCAACGTCACCAAGGCCAAGCAGCTTACCAATGTCCGTGCAAGTGGAAGCGATGAGAAGGCACGCATCATTCCCAAGGTGGAAATGAGCCTCGAGGAGTGCCTGGAATACATCAAGGCCGACGAACTCGTTGAGGTGACACCCAAGAGTATGCGTATGCGCAAGACGATACTCGACCATCACGAGCGCAAAAAGCAAAGCAAGGAACAGTAATTTCTATTCCTCTTCTACTGCTGCCGTGGCATCAATGGCCATCAGGAAACTTTTGGTCACCTGGAACGACCCCTCTGCCACACGCGTCCAGAAATCATAATACTGCGAGGCGTCTGTGTCGAGCAAGGGGATGTCGCTGATGACACGGAACGAAACAAAGGGCACATGGCATAGATAGCAGGTCTGGGCGATGGCGCAACTTTCCATGTCCACGGCGGTGGCATCAGGGAAGTGGGAGAGTATCTCACGCATCTTGTCCTTGCTGTCAACAAACCAGTCTCCGCTTACAATCATGCCCGCATGAACGCGGACGTCGTTGCCAAGATTGAGCGCCGTCTTTACCAGCCGTTCGTCGGCATGGTAACAGACGGGCATTCCCACCATCTGACCATAGGCTACTTCGCTGCCGCAATACACATCGTGGAATGTATAGGTAGTGCCCACCACAACGTCGGTTACTTTCAGATTTGTGTCGGCACCACCTGCACAGCCGCTCGAGACAATCAAGTCGGGCGAATAATGGTAAATCATTTCCATTGTGCCAATGGCGGCATTCACCTTGCCAATGCCGCATTGCTGCATCACCACTTCTTTCTCGCCTATGCGGCCACAGACAAATGTCTTGCCCAGATATTCTTCCACCACGGCACCTTCTATCAGTGCCTGCAAATGGGCCATCTCTTTCTCCATGGCCACAATAATGCCAATCTTCATATCTTCCTGTTACTCTTTTATTTAATATGTCGTTAACTTAAACACCTCTTTCCAGTTCATATCCCCCTCGGCAAACACCTGTGAGAACACATTGGCACAGCAGCGCAGCAGATAGGCAACGGCTATGACGATGACTAACATCAGGAGTATGTTGAGTGGAAAGAGGAAATTCATCTTGTCTGTAATCAGGGCATGCTGCACGATATACATCTCTAGACAGAGACCGCCGATGAACTTGATGGCAAAGCCAAGTCGTTTCGACTGATAGGCTCGGCGCAACACATCGCTGTTGCAGACCCGCCAGGCATAATATGTCACTGCCATCAGTACGGCAATTGACAGGAGTTGGAGCCACGTGTGCGAAACATACCGCAAGGCTGCATATTGCAGGCCATAGAAAGCCACGGTCGACACCACCAGCATGGGAAGGTCTAAGCGGAGATTGAACTTGCGCTCTCCCACGGGACGGCCAATAATGCTGCCTAACAGCATAAACAAGAAGAAGAAAAACAGACGGAACGAACTGCTGTAGATGACTTCGCTTGTGGAGAAATATAAGAAATAGAGCACTACACACCCCAGGGCGCACACACCGAACACGGTCCAGAGCCTGTTCATGAAAAACTTCCGTATGAAATAGATGATGACATAATAAACCATAATGCAGGTCACAAACCAGCCGCCACCATGTAGGATGGTGTCTTTCATTCCGGCATGTCTGCCGAAGAGGAAAGCCGTGACAATTGCCCAGGCAAAAACGGCAGGATAAATGCGGCCGATACGACGTTTGTACCAATTGTCGAAACGGCGCATCCGCCCCAAAAACAGCGTGTATCCACTGCAGAAGAAAAATAGTGCGTCGCCAATGGCACCACCGGTAGCCAACCACTTGCCATACACATACAGAAAGCCCATGTGGGAATTGACTATCAGAAGTGCCGCCGCAAACTTCAGTATATCGACACTAATGTCTCGTTCTTTAGCCATGTTTCTTATTTCACGTATCTATTGTCCCTTTTACTCCCCAATAATGATCTTTCTTAAATCTTTAATCTTTCATTTTTCATCTTTCATCTCCATGTATTCTCCCTCCTCAATGGGCTTGTAATCTGGCACAAAGATGGGGAGTCCATCCACGTCGCGGAGCATCAGATTGTTTTTCGGGAAAATCTTCTCAAGTTCATCGCTCACCTCGTCGCCACGACCCAGAGCCAGCAGCAATTGCGCCTCGGCTATGTTGAAGCCGGCAACAGCAAACATCGAACTGTATGCCACATGGCGGATGTTGATTTCTGTAACATAGGGCTTGCCGTCGGCATCGGCTTTCATGTCCACCACACATAGACCATTCATCTTTGTGTTGGTCTTCTCGCAAATGATGTCGATAGCACGCAGGGCTGTCTGTTTGATACACTCGTCATTGAGAAGACGCCCTTTGCAGGTGTTGCCGGTGATACCCGACACTGCCACTTTCGACATGATATATTCGATACGCTCTGCCAGGGCCACCTTGCGAAGCACTCCATGGTCGAAGAGGGTGAACACACCGTAGTTCCCACCAGGGAGATATTCCGACAACTGAAACTCGTCGATGCCCGTGTTGATGTTAGCCCAGGCCTGCAACTCGGTCTGATTGCCGGCTTTGAACGAGCCTTTGCCCGACGCTGTGCCAGCGGCGGAGTCGCGAATCCATACAGGATAACCTAATGGCGAGATGTAGTCGTCGCGCAGAATGTCGCATTTGGATACTTCATAACTCTTGGGGACAAGGCCGTAGGGCATCAATACCTCGAATACCTTTTTCTTGCTGATGGCCAGACGGCAGAAATCTGCGGGGGGCACGATATACGGTATGTCGAATGGATGCTCCGACCAGTAGAGTACTTCCACCTCGGGCACCACAATCACGGCGTCGGGGCGCTCGGTGTCAAGTATCTTGTTGATACAGTCGCGGTAGTGGGGGGCATCCACACGGGGCACCTTGTATATTTTGTCGAACAGACCTTCATAGAGACTGTAAAGTGTTGTGGCCATATCCCAACCGACAATCTCGGCATCCTTGAATTTCTCGCTGATTTTCAGCGACCTGCACACACTGCGTGCTGATACGGCGCACGCACCCGTAATGATAATCTTCATATCTTTTTGCTCAAATAATTTTTGCTCGTATTTTCCGTTCACCCGGATATGGGTGAGAATTCAAATAGAGGACAATTGACAACAAATGCCAAATGCCTCTTAGTTATGTCCGTTGAATGGCTCCATCAGATGACCACCCTTGGCTGCTGTCTGGTCAATGCCTTCTCTGACAAAGACTTTCTTCAGCGTGATGAGAATCACCTTGATGTCGGTCCATAGCGACAAATGGTCGACATACCAAACGTCAAGTTCAAATTTCTTGGTCCAACTGATGCCGTTGCGGCCATGGCATTGTGCCCAACCGGAAATGCCGGGACGCACATCGTGCCGACGGGCCTGCTCGGGAGAATAAAGGGGAAGGTATTTGGGAAGCAACGGACGTGGACCGATAATCGCCATGTCGCCTTTCAGAACATTAAACAACTGGGGAAGTTCGTCCAGGGAGGTGGAACGAACAAATTTGCCCACTTTCGTCAGACGCTCTGTGTCCGGAAGCAGGTTGCCCTCGGAGTCTCGCTCGTCGGTCATCGTCTTGAACTTGATCACCTTGAAAATTTTCCCATGAAGTCCGGGACGGTCCTGAAAGAAAAAAGCACCGGCACCCTTGTTGGCAAAATGAAGCCAAATGGTCACAAACAGCAAGACAGGACTCAGACAGATAATGGCAAGCAGCGAGATGACAAAACCCAGACACCTCTTGATATATCTTCTGTACATTTTTTTGGATTATGAATTCTGCTGCAAATTTATACAAAAAAAATCTCCTATGCAAACACAGCGTCATATTTTATTCAATCCACATGCCATGTCGCCACCTGTCGCCCAACAGCCTGTCCCCACACTCGGCTTCATCTATTCCATAGTCTTGAGAAAAAACTGTCCAAAGAAGTGATGGTTTAAGTAAATTTGCTTATCTTTGCAAAGTCATTGATGATTTTGACTTCTAATGCTGCGATACACGAAAGGAGGTGATTTTCTGAGATGATAAACCCCATACAACATTTATTAAATAAGACTATGAGACATCTATCAGTTTTAATCGTATTGTTTTTGTCATTGACTTTGACATTACACGCCCAGACAGTGCGCGTGACGCAACCTGTCGACTGGGAAAAAATACAGAAAGTGGCCGAAAATGACCCGCAACAAATTCGTGGGCTTGTGGCCAGACTGTCGGCGGCGGAAATCGACACCACTATGACCTGGGAGGAGCGCACATTGGCATACTATGGACAATCATACCTCACGCCAATGACCGAATTGAATGAGGGTATGGCACTTGATAAACTGTTGAGAGAAGGAAAATATGAGGAATGTCTTGCGGGAGCAAAGGATTTGCTCAAGAAAAACCCGGTCAGCCTGAAAGCCCTCTCCAATGCTTTATACGCTATGATGTATATGTTGCAAGACTCAACGAAGTATGGAAGCCTCAGCCGCGACGAAGCACGTACCTATTACAACCGTATGCACAGGGTCCTCAATACTATTGCCATCACTGGTGATGGCACCGAGGAACGGCCTTTTTATGTAACGGCCGTTTCCGACGAGTATGTGTTCATGCACCATTATCTTGAAATCAAAAAAATCAAAATGCAGTATCTTACAGGGCATAATGACGTTTTCGATTTGGATGAGACGAGTGAGTATTACTCGCATCCAAAATTGTTTTTCGACATTACTCGCGTCTTGGAGATAGAGAATGATATGTTCAAACAATAACCATACATCAGGTGGATGTGTCAAAATCTGATTGTGCTGCTCCATCCACCCATGTTGGCCTACCTGAAAAAAGGGCACAAAAAAAGCGATGACCTTCTCAGGCGACCGCTTCGAATCTTCAATAGGTATTAGTTTTTTTAAGGTAAAAAGATTGTTTTCAGGATAACGATGCAAAGGTAATGCATTTTTTTCAACAGTCAAAAAGATTTAATTAATAATTTTTGGCAAAGTGAAAATGTGCACCCACACAGTATAAATTTTAACATTAATTAATATTATTCCTGCGCAATCGTTTGTTTTGGCGCTTAAACTTTTATAATTTTCATCATTCTCACAACTTTTTTCACTCTTATAAAAGTGTATCGGTTTTCTAACAATCTGTGAATTGAAACCAATCGAAAAAGTTACAAAAGTTGTCATTTACGATAAAAAACACTTCAATAGAAAATTCCGCACACCAGCGTCAGGTATTCGGGGATAAAATCTCCCTTGCTCCATTTGATGTCCAGCCCGAGCAGTTCACTGGCTGCCCTGCCCATGTCGAAGCCTATAGCCTCGAGCGACGGGCGCACTTTCCCGGGGTGACGGCAGGGCTTACCCTTGATTCTGGCACAGGGCGCACCGCCGCAGTAAGGACAGGAACCTACGAAACCGAATGCCGCTCCATGAAGCGACTCCTCCATCCTGAGCAACTCCTCGTTCAACTCTCTGGTCACGGGCTCCATCAGTTCATTGGCGGCGTCCAGCGGGAGCGACTTGTCGTTGGGAATGATTTTCACCCCGATTATTCGCACGCTGGCGTATTTGCTGATGGTTGCCAAGGGGTCGTCCTGGAAAGGGGGACAGCCGTAACGCCGACCATAGTTCCTGCATTGACGGCAAAACTGCAGGAAATAGTCCACATTCCGATACTTGCGGATGTAATTGTCGGCATCCGTGTCGGTGTCGTATCTCTCTAAGGTATAGGTCAGGTCCATATTTGATGTTTGGGTAACCATGGGAGACATGAGTGCGCAAACCATCAGCCAGTGCGTCGCCGATGAGTTTCATAAAAAGTCGCCGTTGGAGGCTCTCCATCTCCAAAAAACTACCCAAGCAGCAAACTCACTTCCGCTGGATTGAGTGCCCACTGATAGGTGTATTTCTCATCGGCCTTGGCGGGGTCGTCGACGAGGTCCAGTCCTTGGGCCATGGCTTTGATTTCCAGCAGTTCACCGATGGAAAGTTTGTTTTCCAGCCTCTTGAGCAAAGACTCTATCGACGAGGTGTTGGCATTCTGGAGTGTCTGCCCGTTGAACGGCATTTCCAGCCATACAATCTCGCGGCTCTCCACAAGCAGGATGCCAAATACCAGACCTTTTGACAGATTGCCCTCGCTGATGCGCACCATGTGCTGCACACACGAAGGGTCGTAGGCCACACCATCCTTTTCCGACAATTTCATCGGATAGGCGGAGTTCATCCACCCAATCACAAGATTGGGATTGAGGGCGCCTGTGGAGTAGGCATTGCAGGTGAACATGACGTGCCTGGCCCCCGCCTTTTCCAGTTCCGGCAGTGACAATTCGATATACTCTGCTGTGCCTACCTTCTCGGGGATGGAGCGGATGTCGCCGGAGTGCTTGGCACCCGTGCAGGTCAGGTTGTAATAGGCGCATTCCTCCACCTTGTTATCGGGAAAGGTTATTCGGCAACTCAAGTCCATGTCGAGATGCTGGGCGGGTAGTCCTTTGCCCCATTGCAGGAACAGACGGACACTGTCGCCCTCCACTGCGAAGCGTGTGCCCATGAGCGCACACGATGTGTCTTGAATCGTGGTGGAGCGGTCGCCAACGCTCACGGGTATCTGATAAAGCGATGGCTCGATATACATGGTCTTGCTGTCGGTGGGAATAGCGGCGAAGCGTCGCTCCATCATATCAGTGAAAACTCGGTTGACACTGTTAATCATCCGCTTATGGTCTTCCGGACTGTATAGTTTCAGAAGCGGATGGGGCTCCAAAAGATGGGTGACACCTGTGATAGGACGGGCAAGGCGCATTTGCTCTGGGTCGAAATACAACTCGGCGGCATTGGTCAGGGATAGCAGCAGACGGCTGGGTATCTTGTCGCTGATTTCACCGAAGGCTTTCAGCGTCTTCTCGTCGCCATAGTGAAGCATGGTGGAAAACAGGCTTCTGGCGAATGTGCCCGGCCGCTTTTTCAGCATATCGAGCACGATGTCTTGGTGTCCTCCCCTCCAGGCCTTGTCAAGACGCCCTTGCCACGTGGTGTAGTCCTGACGGTAGAACACATCGAGGATTCTGGCCAAGTGTACAAAGCCTTTCTTGCGTGAGTATTCACCTAAGCGGAGGGCGTGTATCATCCGCACCCACATGCCACGCTTCGGATTCATGTCCTCTGCCGCTTGCTCCGCAGTGAGCGATAGACCATTCATCCATGTGGCAACACGCAGACATTCCCGGCGGTCGTATTTCAGATGTAATTCACTTCTCTTCTTTTCGCCGGCTTCCTGGCTTTTGTCAGCAGGTGCCCATCTGTGCGTATTCAAGCGCATGGCTTGGGAAATAAGCGTCTTGGGCTCAATAATCTGCAAATGCTCTGTCTTCTCATACCAGAGGTAGCGCAGAATGTCGGTTGGCGTTTTTATCAGCGAGGCGGCCTGCTCGTCAGAGCCCTTTTCCACTAGAAATTGAATTACCTTGATGGCTGTTTCTTTCATGGATATCTCAACTCCTTTGGGCAGTCCGAATTTTTCGAGCAATTGACCTATGCATTCCTGCTGGGTGGCATCAAGGGGCGTCTTGCTCTCAAGTAGTGTGTGAAGCAAGTGCCGCGTGTCCTCTTCGGTAAAGAGACGAAGTTCTTTCAACTTGCTCGCTTGACCTTTAAATACATATTGAGCGGTTTCGAAAGGGGTGCCGCAGAATGGACAGCCATTGTAACGCTCGAGGGGGAACGTTCCATCGGGAATCAGATGCCCGCAGGGTAGGGTGGTGCCCTTGAAACCAGCCTCAGGCCCGAGGATGTTGGCAAAGAGCGTGATAAGATGGTCGGCCAGCGTCTCCCCGGTCGGGGTGCTCCACCCTTTGACAAGTGGTGCCCAGTTGAGTTTGACACCCATCACATCGTTGATGCAGGTGGTGATTTCGGAAAGCCTGTTGGCGCTTACCAAGTTCAAAGCATGGAGCAGTTCCTCACTCACACAGAAACCATTTTCGGCCAGGCGGGCGATGAAGGCTGTCACAGGGACTGTGGCCTCGGAGGTCATGTCTATCTCCGTACGGTCCACATCCAGATAAACTGCCCGGAAGCGCAAGGCAACTCTTGTCAAAACGTTCTTTTCCTTTTTCATCATCATAGATTTGCTATAAAAGTAAAGGACAACTTACATATACTTTACCGTATTGAATAAGTTGCCCTATATTTATAAAAAAGAGGAGGTAATTGACCGGCTATTGTTGAAAGATCAAAGGAGTAAGCCGTTCTTGGACCTTCCTCTTTTTTGGTTTTTAAACTGTGCAAATATAGTCATTTTATTTTAGATTCTGTCGTTTTCCCTTTGATTTTTCTCCTTTTTTTTGCAAAAATCTCAAATTTGTCTTATTTTTGCACAAAATACCATTGTGAATCAGTTATAATGCCATGGAGACAAAGTCTCTGTTTCACCTATTCCAAAAATAAACTATGCGAAAAAGACTAATCACCCTCATGCTGTTTGTCGCCATGATATGCTATGCCGGCGGCAGAAAGGAAATCACACTCACACATGGTTGGCAATTCTCACGCGACAGCGTGACATGGACCGATGTCAGTCTGCCACACGACTGGGCCATTGCCGGTCCCTTCGACAAGAAATGGGACCTTCAGTTTGTGGCCATCGAGCAAAATGGCGAGAAGGAGAAAACCGAAAAGTCGGGCCGCTCGGGAGCGTTGCCCTGGATTGGGCGCGGCTTCTACCGGACCACGGTGAGACTCGACGAGCAGCCGGCCACCGCTCTCCTGGTTTTCGACGGAGCCATGAGTGAGCCGCAAGTGCGTATCAACGGCCAGTATGCCGGAGGGTGGGCATACGGCTACAATGCCTTCAGGGTGGATGCGGCACGACTGCTTCGCCGGGGTGAGAACACCATCGAGGTGTCGCTCAACAATATGGAGGAAAGTAGCCGCTGGTATCCTGGAGGCGGTATCTACCGCCCTGTCAAACTCATCCTGGGACAAAGTGTGATGCTCGACGACTGGGACACCTACTTCCGCACGGTCGAGGTGAACGGCAAGTCGGCACTCGTCGAGGTGGAATGTGGACTGAGGGGCAATCGTGGCTCCGACTTGTTGGCCGTGGAGGTCATCCTGCGCAATGACAAGGGTCGCCAGGTGGCCGCCTACCACTCGGTGGTGGATGATGAGGGCAAGTGCAAGGACCAGATGACCGTGCATGCGCCGCAGTTGTGGTCGCCGGAGTCACCTTATCTTTATGATATGGAGACAAGGCTTTACAGGAATTATGAGGTGGTGGACGTGAAACACCAGAAAGTGGGCATACGCACCATCGAGGTGAGCAAGGAGCATGGTTTCCAACTCAACGGGCAGACGCGTAAAATCAAGGGTGTATGCCTGCACCACGACCTTGGACCACTGGGGGCCGCTGTCAGCAAGAGTGCGCTCATCCGGCAAGTACGGATGATGAAGGAAATGGGCTGCGACGCCATCCGCACGGCGCACAATATGCCTTCGACCTTGCAGATGGAAGTATGCGACTCGATGGGCATGATGGTGATGGCCGAAAGTTTCGACATGTGGATTTATCCCAAATGCAAGAACGGATATGCGCGTTTCTTCAAGGAATGGGCCGACCGTGACATCGAGAACCTGGTGCGCAACCATCGCAACCACCCCTGTATCGTCATGTGGAGCATCGGCAACGAAATACCTGAGCAGTGGAGCGAGGAAGGCAGGGAAATATCCCGTCATTTGCAGGATCTCTGTCATCAACTCGACCCCTCCCGGCCTGTCACGCAGGGAATGGACCGTGCCGAGTCGGCGCTGAAGTCAGGATTCGCACAGGTGATGGACGTGCCTGGGTTCAACTATCGTGTTCACAAATACGAGAACAACATCAAGCAACTGCCGCAGGGATTTCTTTTGGGCTCGGAGACGGCTTCCACGGTCAGCAGCCGTGGTGTCTATAAGTTCCCCGTGGAGATTTCCGACCATGCTGTCTATCCCGACGGACAATGCTCGAGTTACGATACCGAGTATTGCTCGTGGAGTAATCTGCCCGATGACGACTGGCGGATGCAGGACGACTATGACTGGGTGATTGGTGAGTTTGTGTGGACGGGATACGACTATCTGGGCGAACCAACTCCTTACGATGAGTATTGGCCCTCGAGAAGCAGTTATTTCGGTATCTGCGACCTTGCGGGATTGCCCAAGGACCGCTACTGGCTCTATCGCAGCAAGTGGAACAAGCAGGAGCATACCATACACCTGTTGCCTCATTGGACATGGCCCGGACGTGAGGGCAAGGTCACACCGGTCTATTGCTACACGGATTATCCGCAGGCGGAATTGTTTGTCAATGGGGTGAGCCAGGGACGAATCAGTAAGAATCCCGAGGGACGGCTCGACCGTTACCGCCTGCGCTGGAACAATGTGAAATACCAGCCGGGCTCGTTGCGCGTGGTGTGTTATGACGAAAACGGCAAACCCGCTGGCGAGCAGGTGATTCAAACGGCTGGAAAGCCTCACGCCCTGTTGCTGGAGGCCGAGCCGAGGTACACCGTTGCTGGTGAAAACGAACTGCTCTATGTGAAGGTGAGTCTGGTAGATGATAAGGGGACTCTTGTTCCCGATGCCGATGATGAATTAACCTTTGAGGTGGAGGGAGCCGGAAAGTTCCGCGCTGTCTGCAATGGCGACGCCACCTCGCTGGAGCCTTTCACCATGCCGCAAATGCGATTGTTCAAAGGTCAGTTGGTGCTCGTCATTGAGGCTACGGCGGCAAAAGGCGACATCACGGTCAGAACTGTGGATAAAAAGCAGAAAATCAATACCACCACCGTTATCCCCCGCAATTAGTCGCTTTTCTTTCAGGTCATTCGGTCCACTCATACCAGTCGTAGCAGACGCCACGGCCTCCAAAGCCCTCCTTCTGAAAAATGAGAGGACGGTTCAGGTCGTGCCCGTCGCCATCGCTCGACTTGCCGAAGTCCAAAAAACGTCTGCCGTGCCAGTCCTGCCGGAGCAAATGGTCGAAAAGCAGGTCGAGTGCGCCGATGCGCTTTCCCTCGCCGGTGGCTGAGATGTATTGGGTATGTACTACGTTGGTGGTGAGGTAGAGCACAGTGCCACCCAACACGGATTGGCCATCGTCGACAGTATAAAGACGGATGTGCTCCGGGAAACGTTCCATCAGAAGTCGCATCTCAGCGGCTGAGTGAACAGGATGAGCATCATATTTTTCCAACAGGTTGCTTTCCAGCACTTGCCAGAAAGCGGCTATGCCATCTTTGCCGGATTCCTTGATACGCAGACCTCGTGAGGTGGCCTTGCGAAGTCCCGAACGGCGCGACTCTGTCAGACCCAAGGGCTGGCTTAGGTCGATGGTGGAGGAGATATGCCGGACTGTCAACTTTGCGCCGAGCACATTCACCAAAGCGTAAAGCGCCTCTTCAGATGGGAGGGAATGGTAAATCCATGGCACGGCTTTATAGACCATACACCGGAAACCTTGTTGATGAAGATAGGTCTTGATGGATTCCATCATATCGCAGACAAGCGAGGTGGTGGCATCACTGGAAACCACCAGTCCGCCATAGGTCAGACCTTGGTGTGTCCATAGGGTGTCGCCAGCCTCGTTGGCGGGCAACAGCGCACACAGTCGTCCCTTGTGTCGCAACAGCAAGGAGTGGTCTGCGAAGCGGTCGCTGTGGTAGTCCATATAAGCACGGTTGAAAAGAAATGTGCCATTGCGGGATTTATCCACAAAGGCATTCCATTCCGCCTTATGCCCGGCACTATATCTCGCGATTTCCATTTTATGAGTATTAACCTTCAACTATAAAAACTGTCCCATCTATAGAAACGATTCACTCTTTAGATACCCTGGAAGAAACAAACTCATCATAATCCCTGATATAGTCTTCTTCCTCAAACAACTGCGAGGCAAGCACCAGACAGACGGAACCTGAGGAGAAATCCTCAAGTGTACGCCAGATACCTGTCCCCACATACAGTCCCTGATAGGGATGGTTGAGATGATAGGTGCGAGTATGGTCGCCGAAGTCAAGTGTCACGTCAAACGAACCGCTCACGGCGATAATCACCTCCTCGCAGAGGCGGTGGGCATGGCCCCCACGACCTTCACCCGAGGGGATGTCGTAGGTCCAATATACGCGTGCAATGTCGAAAGGCACGTTCACCATTTGCTCAGCCACCGTCAGATTACCACGGGGGTCAACGATTTTCGGCAAATCTATCAAATAGGCGTCTTCTTGTTTCATTTCTTTTAGAGGTGAGAGGTGAGGGGTGAGAGGTATTTTCATTTTCAATTATCCGAGTTCCACCACTTCGCAGTCTGAAAAGCGGTTTCCTTCGATGGTCAGTCGCACCAAAGTCCGCACTTTTTGCCATCCCTGCATACCGGCGGCACCGGGATTGATATGCAGCAATCCCAATGTGTGGTCGTATTTCACCTTCAGTATGTGGGAATGACCGCTGATAAACAGTCCGGGTGGACGTTCTGTCAGTTGGCGCCGGATACTCGGGTCGTAATGGCCGGGATAACCGCCGATATGTTTCATCAGTACATCCACTTCCTCACAACGCCAGCGCAGCACCTCGGGAAACATACGACGCAGGTCGCCGCCATCGCAGTTGCCACAGACGGCACGCAGCGGACGGATGGCCTGAAGGCGTTCCACCAATTCCATGGAGCAAATGTCGCCGGCATGCCATATCTCGTCGCAACTCTCGAAATAGTTCACATAACGCTCGTCCCAGTATGAGTGTGTGTCACTGATGATTCCTATTCTTTTCATCTATTTTCCAAGTCTTTTTCTGATAAACGCTGCCACGAAACGCTCGGTTTCCTCAATGCCTAAAAGGGTGCTGTTGATACACAAGTCGTAGTTGTCGCTGTGCCCCCATTTCCTGCCTGTATAGTAATTGTAATAGGAAGCACGGCTGTTTTCCTTGGTGTCGATGATTTGAAGCGCTTTTTCGTGGCTGCACTGATGCCGCTCTGCCACCCGGCTGGCGCGCTCTTCCAGACTGGCGGTGATGAAAATGTTGATGACACCGGGCACGTCGCGGAGGATGTAGTCGGCGCAACGGCCCACAAACACACAGGATTCTTGGGACGCGGCATGGCGAATGGCATCGGCCTGAAACTGAAACAGACTCTCCTCCGACAAGCGGTTGGTGTAGAAATTGCCATCGCTCACATGCTGGACACGCGTATGGAATAGCGACTTGAAAAAACGCTTGTGCTCATCGCTCTGCTCAAACAGTTTCTCGCTGAAACCGCTTTCCTTTGCGGCCAGATTCAGTATCTCGCGGTCATAGAACTGGCAGCCAAACTCCTTGGCCAGCATTTGGCCAATTACGCGGCCACCGCTGCCCAACTGACGTCCCACGTTGATGATGATATGTTTCTCACTCATGTTCTTGTGCTTTTTGTTGTGCCTTGAGTTTTTTCATGTATCTCGACATCATGAAGAATGTTACGATAGCGGCTGTCAGGTCTGAGGCGGGCAATGAGTACCACACACCCTCAAGACCAAACACCGGAGGAAGAATCAGCAAGAGAGGGAGCAGGAATATCAACTGCCGCGACAGCGAGAGGAAAATGCTCACACGGGCCTTGCCTATACTCTGGAAGAAATTGGTGACAACAATCTGATAACCAATGATAAACATTACGATATTGGCCAGACGGAGACCATGCTCAGACATGTCTATCAATTTTTGGTCGGTGGTGAAAGCGCGCGCACAGATGCCGGGAATCAACTCGCTTACAAGCCAGCCCAGTATAGAGATGATGGTGGCACATATCATGGCGTATTTCACCACTTGCATCAGACGGTCGTACTGCTGGGCGCCGTAGTTGTAGCCGGCTATGGGCTGCATGCCTTGGTTGATACCAAATATCACCATGAAAAACAGGAAGGAGATACGGTTGACGATGCCAAATGCACCCACGGCCATGTCGCCACCGTAATGGGCCAGACTATTGTTGAATAAAATCACAATCAGACATGAGCAACTGTTCATCAGAAACGGCGACATGCCTATGCCGATAATGTTGCTGACATGACTGGCACGGAGTTTGTAGATGCCACGCTCGAAATGCAGAATCTCATTCTTGTTGCAGAACAGCCGGCATTGCCAGGCCATGGCGGTCATCTGCGAGAGGATGGTGGCAATGGCGGCACCACGGATGCCAAGGTCGAATACATAGATGAAGATGGGGTCGAGGATGGTGTTGAGCACCACGGTGAAGATGGTGGCATACATCGCATGGCGAGGCTTGCTCGCGGCACGCAAAATGGCGTTCATGCCAAAATACATGTGTGTGAACACATTGCCCATCAGGATAATCTGCATGTATTCGCGGGCGTAGGGAAGGGTCTGCTCGCTGGCGCCGAAAAACAGAAGAATGGGGTCGAGAAATATGAGTGACAATACTGCGAAAATAATCCCTATCATCACGTTCAGACTGACGCAGTTGCCGAATATCTCAAGTGCCGTGCGGTAGTCGCGCTGCCCCAGGCGCACACTGATGCAGGTGGAGGAACCCACGCCTACGGCAGCACCAAACGCGGCCGAGAGATTCATGAAGGGAAAGGTGATGGCAAGTCCCGAAATGGCAAGGGCACCCACACCCTGCCCAATGAAGATGCTGTCCACCATGTTGTAGAGCGATGAGGCTGTCATCGCCACAATGGCGGGAAGGGCATATTGGGCCAGCAATTTGCCCACTGGCTTCGTGCCTAATTCCAAAGTCGCTTTCTTGTTATCCATGACTTCTTGAATTGAAATGCAAAAATAAACCTTTTTCACCAAATTATCACAAAAAATCCTAATCTTTTTGTCAAAACAACAAAAACACTTAAATTTGCACCATTCTATCAAAAATACAAACAGATATGAGAAAAACCTTGATCGTGGCACTGATGACGATGGCTTTCACACTATCACTTCATGCCGCAAAAAGCACACCGCAAATCACTGCCAACAATGAATTCCCCGGAGGAAAATGCTTCCTCTACCGTCTTACGCTCACGGATAAAAAAGGAACACCTTACAGCATCAAGCATCCAGAGAAATTCCTTTCGCAAAAGGCTCTTGAGCGCCGTAAGAGACAGGGACTGAAAGTCGACTCCACCGACCTGCCCATCAACCCGGCGTATCTCGAAGGCATCGAGGCCACAGGTGCGAAGGTGATGTGCAAAAGCAAATGGAACAACACCGTGCTCGTGAAGGTCATGGAGAATTTCAATGTCGAGACACTCACCGCCTTGCCCTATGTGGCCGACGCTTTTAAGGTGTGGACTTCGCCAAACGAACTGAAACGACCCTCACGGGTGATTTATTCCAAGCAACTTGAGCCAAGAGAGGAGGCCACCGATAAAATATATGGGGCCTCTGCGCTCAATATTGATATGGTGAACGGAAGAAAACTGCATGAAATGGGATACAGAGGTGAAAACATCACCATAGCAGTGTTCGACGGAGGATTTATGAATGCCGACAGCCTTCCAGCACTGAGAGGGATTAAGTTGCTGGGTACCAAAGATTTCGTAGCTTTCCCCGCTGAGTCGATATTCTGCGAACTTGACCATGGCACCAAAGTGCTGTCTACTATCGCACTCGATGTGAAGGGCACTTTCGTGGGCACCGCTCCCGATGCAATGTTCTGGCTTATCCGTACCGAGGACGATGCCACAGAAACGCAGGCCGAGGAGGATTACTGGGCTGCTGCAGCTGAGTTTGCCGACTCTGTGGGGGTCGACATCATCACCAGTTCGCTCGGATACCAGGACTTCGACGACAAAACCACCGACCATAAGTACATGGAACTCGACGGCAACCATGCAATCATATCGCGCACGGCATCAAGGCTTGCCTCAAAGGGCATCATCCATGTGAATAGCGCCGGAAACGACGGAACGGCTCAATGGCACAAAATCAATTTCCCCGCCGATGCCCGCGACATTCTCGCTGTTGGCGCATTGAAACCCGATAAAACCAATGCGTCGTTCAGTTCCTTAGGCCCCTCACAGGATGGAAGGGTAAAACCTGATATCATGTCGCTGGGAAGTCCGGCCGCAGTGATGTCCGGCCGCGGAAAACTGAGCAACGATATGGGAACGTCGTTTGCGGCTCCCATCATCGCCGGTATGGTGGCAAGCCTGTGGCAATCGGCTCCCAAAGCAACAGCATACGAGGTGATGGACGCCATCAGAAGAAGTGCCGATTCCTACGAGTACCCCAACAATGTGTTCGGATACGGTATCCCTGATTTCGAAAAAGCATATTATATCCTGAAGGGAAATTAAAAAGACAAAATGCAACGACACTGGACTCTCCTTGAACTCAACGGCCTTGTGAAAAAGGTCGTCGAGCAAAAATTGCCCGATGAATATTGGGTGGAGGCGGAAATCGCCGATTTGCACGAGTCGGGCGGTCATTGCTATATCGAACTCATTCAGAAACAGCCCAATACCAATACTCCGGTGGCGAAGGCCTCGGCCAAATGCTGGCGAAACAACTGGCTGATTGTGAAATACAATTTCATCAGGGGGGCAGGGCAACCACTCGTCAAGGGTATGAAGGCGTTGCTCAGAGTCTATGCGCAGTTTCATGAGAACTATGGCTTCTCCTGGATTATCTCCGACATCGACCCCACCTTCACGCTGGGGGATATGGCGATGAAGCGCAGGGAAATCATACGCATATTGAAGGAAGAGGGGGTGTTTGATGAAAATCGTAAACTCACGCTCCCTGCCTTCGCGCAACGCATCGCTGTCATCTCTGGTCTCACTGCAGCGGGATATGGTGACTTTTGCAACCAATTGGCCAACAATCCTCACGGATACTATTTCCGCACCCAACTCTTCCCTTCGATTATGCAGGGAGAGGGGGTGGAGCAGGGCATCATCGAGGCACTCAACCGTATCAACGACAATTTGGATTCCTTCGACTGCGTGGTGATTACGCGTGGAGGAGGCTCTACCAGTGACCTTTCTGGTTTTGATGCACTCAACTTGGCGAGAAACGTGGCCAACTTCCCTCTGCCCATCATTACGGGTATCGGGCACGACCGCGACGAGAGCGTGCTTGATATGATTTCATTCAAAAGGGTGAAAACTCCCACAGCAGCAGCCGATTTCCTCGTCGAGCACCTCCATCAGGTGGATGTGTTGCTCGACGATATGCGCGATAGAATCATTTCTCATACTACGGCAAGGATGCATGCAGAGCGAGAGCGGCTCAGCCATCTCGCCGTGCGCATACCATCACTCTTCGCTGTGGTGAAGACAAAGCAGACAGCATATCTCGACACAATGATGCAGCGTATCACAAATGCTGCAAGACGGCGAGTCGACAATGCAAACAACAGGGTGGAAAAACTGCAGCAGCGTATATCACCCCTGGTGCAGCGAAAAATCACCCATGAGAAACATCGCTTGGAGATGCTCTCACAGCGAACGCAGTCGCTTGACCCACAGAATCTTTTGGAGCGGGGTTACAGTATCACTTTATATGAGGGACACGCTTTGCGCGACCCCAATTCTCTTCCAAAAGGCGCACAAATCACCACCCGCCTGCAAAAAGGAATCCTCAAATCCACTGTCAATTAATTCACAATTCATATTTTACCAAAACCTCAAATATTTAAAATATCTACCTATGCCAAATACTAAATACGAAGAAGCGGTCAGCAAATTGGAGACCATCGTCAGAAAAATGGAGAATGATGAACTTGACATCGACTCCCTGACTGAGCAATTGAAAGAAGCCCAGAGACTCATCAAGTTGTGTAAAGACCGACTCACTAAAACCGACGAGGAAATCCAGCAAATCCTCCAAAACGAACAAACGGCCACCCCAAATAATCTATAAATTCCATCTCTCCCATCATTCCCATCCCTCCCATCATTCCCATCCCTCCCATCATTCCCATCTCTCCCATCATTCCCACCCCTCCCATAATTCCCATCCTCTCCCATCCCTCCCATCCTCTTCCCCCTTCTCCCCCCTCATTTTCCGTTAATTTCAGAAAAAAATTGAAAAAATCCTCAAAATGATGCAACATTTTGAGTTTTTCATCGTCTATATACATGGAGACGAAAAAACTCCACTAACACTAATGTCTGACCAATAAAAAAGGTGTCAATAAAACACCAAAAACACTATAGTCTAATATGAGAATCTTTTCTGACATAAAATCCTACACATCTGACGTGACCTCACTTATCTGGAATTTCATACTCCATCGTGACGCTTATCCGGAAAATGCAAAACTCGCAGTACAGCCAGAACTGATGGTCAATGTCATCGACGACCCTGAGCAGTGTCATTATTGTGATTTCTACGATATCAACTTATTCATCAGCAGAGACAGCGAGGGAAAACCCGTACCCAATTCCATCGCTATCAAGAATATGGCTTCCCGCTATTATCAAGTGGGATAACCTGTTGCTATACTTCCCCTATCCATAGATGCCGCCAATTGCCGCCAGCCTCACATCTGACGACATATTGACGGCAATGTCTGCATACCATTATGTATACCCCCATCAATCACCCAAACTAACCCAGTAAAAACTACCCATGAAACCATTCGTCCTTACATTGATAGGCTGGCTCTTGTCCATATCTGCCAGTGCCCAGCAACTTACACGCTATGTGAACCCCTGGATAGGAACGGGCGGACACGGCCATGTCTTTATCGGTGCCAATGTGCCTTTTGGCTTTGTGCAAGTGGGTCCTACAGAGCACACACGCGGTTGGGATTGGTGCTCGGGATATCATTATAGCGACTCTATACTGATAGGCTTCTCACATACGCACCTCAGTGGTACGGGGGTGGGCGAACTGGGCGACATCGGATTCCTGCCAGTGGTCAATACCGGCCAGCGGGAGATACGCTTCTCACACAAGGATGAGACTGCCCGCCCAGGATATTATTCCATCATGCTGCGCAACCCTAATGTGTTTGTCGAACTCACCGCCACTGAGCGCACGGCCTTCCACCGCTATACTTTCGCTGACAACAGACCCCGCCATCTGTTGAAAATCGATCTTGACCAGGGAGTGGGGTGGGATAGACGTACAGAGTGTGCTATCCAGCAGGAGAGCGCCACCGTCATCAGCGGTTATCGCTTCTCCCGTGGTTGGGCCAATTGCCAGAGGGTCTTTTTCGTGGCAGAATTCTCCATGCCGGTCAGCATCGAGAAACAAGAGGGCGACAGTATTCTCACGCTGGCTGCAGAATGTGGCAAAAAACCGCTGCTTGTGAAATGTGCCTTGTCGGCAGTGAGCGTGGAAAACGCCAAGGCCAATCTGAGGGCCGAACTGCCCGCATGGGATTTCGGACAGGCTGCGGCAGATGCCGAAAAAGCATGGGAGCGGCAGTTGGCCAAAGTCACAGTCAGCACCAGCGACCCCGACGTGCGCACCGTTTTCTACACGTCGCTTTTCCACACGATGACGGCTCCCTCGGTGTTTTGCGATGTCAATGGCCAGTACCGGGGGGCCGACGACAAAGTGTATCAGGGAGATTTCACCAACTACACCACCTTCTCACTCTGGGACACCTATAGGGCCGCTCATCCGTTGATGACACTGATACATACCGACCGAACTGCCAATATGGCGGCTGCCATGGTGCATATCTATGAGCAGCAGGGGAGATTGCCCGTATGGCATCTCATGGGATGCGAGACCGACTGCATGGTGGGCAATCCGGGGGTTATCGCTCTGGGCGACATGGTGGTCAAGGGCCTGGCACCCAATCCCGAGGCGGCTTTTCAGGCCATGAAGGCCTCATCGATGACAGACTTGCGGAGCATCAACCTGCTCAAGCAATACGGCTATTTGCCTTTTGATAAGGAACCTTCCAACGAGACGGTGGCCAAGGCTCTGGAATATTGCATCTCGGATGACGCTGTGGCTCAAGTGGCCAGAATGCTCGGTCATACCGATGACTACGACTATTTTCACAGCCGAAGCCTGTCATACCGGCGATATTTCGACGCAAACACTCATTTCATGCGACCCGTCGATGCCAATGGACAGTTCCGCACGCCTTTCGACCCCTTTGGCGGAGAGAGCCTGAAGGATTACACCGAGGGCAACGCGTGGCAATACACATGGCTCGTGCCACATGATGTGGAGGGCCTGGTCAGACTCTTCGGCACAAAAGAGGCGTTCGCCTCAAAACTCGACTCGCTGTTTGTCGTGGAGGGTAACTTGGGCGAGAATGCACCACCCGACATATCAGGACTTATCGGACAGTATGCACACGGAAATGAGCCAAGCCACCACATTATTTATTTATATAATTATATAGGGCAACCTGAAAAGTCGGCGCCGCTCCTGCGACAGGTGATGACGCAACTCTATCACAACGACCCCGACGGACTGAGTGGCAACGAGGATGTGGGACAGATGTCGGCATGGTATGTACTTTCAGCCTTGGGGCTGTATCAGGTGGAACCTGTGGGTGGAAAATTCATCATCGGCTCACCCATCTTCGACGAGGCAACTATTCAGGTGGGGCAGGGGCGAACCTTCACCATCAAAGCCCACAACAACAGTCCAGTCAATATCAATGTGACAGGAGTACAACTCAATGGCGAGGTATATGATAAACCCTATATACGCTACCAGGATATCATGGCCGGAGGCGTACTTGAACTCGAAATGGCACCATAGCCCCGCACACGTTTATTCATAGTGTCCCTGATATCCCACGTATGTTTTGGAATGTCATGGATTCTTGCTTTTTCACTAAAAAAGTTTCCTAATTGTAAGGAAATTGATACATTTTATCACATTTTTCTTAATTTTTTTTGTTGAATGCAAAAAAACCTTTACCTTTGCGTTTAAGTTGTGTGTCAAGTGTGACAAAAATGGAACCGAAGAATTAACTATACACGCATTTACTTACGTATTTTATTCAGATTGAAGACAAAATCTTAATATTATATAACATTAATTAGTGAGAGAGTTTATGATTAAAAAATTAATGATGTTTTTTGCTTGTTTGTTCCTATATTTGGGACAAGCAACCGCGCAGACCCATGTGACGGGTGTCGTCGTCAGTTCTGAGGATGGCGAACCTATCGTGGGTGCTACTGTCAAAGTGGAGGGAAGCAACCAAGGTGTCGTCACCGACAACACTGGTCACTTCACTATCACTGTACCCAGCAGCAATTCGCGCCTCGAATTCTCATACGTAGGTATGACCTCGAAGACACTGCGAGCTTCTTCAAACATGAATGTCTCGCTCGACCCAGAGGACAGTTTGCTCGACGAAGTGATGGTCGTTGCCTTCGGTACGGCCAAGCGTTCCGCATACACGGGTTCGGCCAAAGTGATTGATGCCACCGACCTGCAGAAAACGCAGGTGACCAGTGTGACCAACGCGCTGGCAGGTGCTGTCGCTGGTGTGCAGTTGACTTCTTCGAATGGTGCTCCTGATGCATCCAGCACCATCCGTATCCGTGGTTTCAGTTCGCTGAACGCAGGTAAGGACCCGCTCATCATCGTCGATGGTGCTCCTTACACCAGCCCGCTCAGCACCATCAACCCCTCCGATGTGGAGTCCATGACAGTGCTCAAGGATGCTGCATCCAACGCACTTTATGGTGCTCGTGGTGCCAACGGTGTGATTCTTATCACCACCAAGCAGGCCAAGAAAGGAAAGGACGCCACAGTCGTGCTCGATGCCAAGTATGGATGGAATACCCGCGCACTCCGTCAGTATGATGTGATTACTGATCCTGCACAATATTACGAGATGCAGTATACTTCCGTCTATAATAAACTCATCAATGATGGAGCCAGCCCCGATGAGGCATGGAAGGGTGCCAGTCAGTCACTCACCGGTGATATGGCAGGCGGTGGTCTTGGATACAACATCTGGACATGGCCCGAGGGGCAGATGCTCGTTGGTCAGAACGGAAGACTGAATCCAAATGCCACACTCGGACGCAAGGTCACATACAGAGGAGAAGACTTCTGGGTGACACCCGATGACTGGATGGAGGAAGGCACACGCACCGGACAGAGACAGGAGTACAACCTCTCGGTTAGCGCTGCCAATGACAAGTCCACATTCTTCGCTTCGGTTGGTTATCTCGACAATGAGGGTATCACAGCAGCATCCGACTACCAGCGTCTCACTGGTCGTCTGCGTGCCGACTACCAGGCCAAGAAATGGTTGAAGGTGGGTGGAAACCTCAGTTTCTCGCATTTCGACTCAAATTCTCTCGAAAACAACGGTTCGAGTACTTCTACCGGTAACGTTTGGGCTTTCGCTTCCCAGATGGCACCTATCTATCCCGCATGGGTTCGCAATGCTGATGGTTCCAAGAAAGTGGATGCCGACGGTATCACCATGATGGACTATGGTAATGGTATGAACGCTGGATTCGGACGTCCTTTCATCAGCGACGCCAACCCACTGCTCGACAACCAACTCAACACTCGCAACACCGAGGGTAACACCGCAAGTGGAAACGGATTCATGGACATTGAGTTCATTGATGGACTGAAATTAACGATCAATGGAACCTACAACCTCTACGACCGCCGAATCACCACAGTGCTCAACCCATACTACGGACAGTTTGATTCCACAGGTGGTACAGTGGAGAAGACACACCGTCGTAATTACAACTACAACTTGCTCCAGCAACTCAATTACAGCACAAGATTCAGCGATGTTCACAACTTCTCGGCCATGCTCGGCCATGAGTATTATCGCAGCGCTGCTTACTATCTTTATGCATCCAAGTCGGGTATGTTCGACCAGAAGAACAAGGAACTCGGTGGTGCTGTCAACGACAACAAGAGCGCTTATTCTGAGAAGGACGAGTACAACGTGGAAGGTTTCTTCGGACGTCTGCTCTACGACTACGACAATAAATACTATCTGCAGGCTTCGCTCCGCCGCGATGCATCCTCACGCTTCCATCCCGACCACCGCTGGGGTACCTTCTGGTCGGCTGGTGCAGCATGGATGATCAACAAGGAGAACTTCTTCGATGTGGACTGGGTGGATGAACTCAAAATGAAAGCCTCTATCGGTTCGCAGGGTAACGACAACATCGACCCCTATCGTTATGTGGACCAGTATCGTATCGTCAACTCGAACACCAACAAGGGTGCTTATTTCCAGTCAAAAGGTAATGAGAACATCACTTGGGAGACCAACACCAACTTCAACGTTGGATTGGAATTCGGTGTGTGCAAGAAACTCACAGGTAGCATCGACTACTACTATCGTAAGACCACCGACCTGCTCTTCTCATTCCGTCCCCCAATCTCAATCGGTTATGCAAGTTACTTCCGCAACATCGGTGACCTTTACAACACTGGTGTCGAGTTGGAGTTGAACTACAATGCCATCAACACACGTAATGTCAAGTGGGATGTGAATTTCAACATCGCATCTGTTAAAAACCGTCTTACCAAACTGGATGACGAACTCAAGACCAACTACACCTTCGACAAGGATGGTAATGTTTACTACGGTTACACCTCCGGCAGTTTCATGATTGCTGAGGATATCTCCATGTACACCTGGAGATACAAGGAGTATGCCGGTGTCGGAGAGAACGGTGAGTCACTCTGGTACAAGAACATTTACGAGACGGATGATAACGGTAACACTATCTACTACGATAAGAACAACAATGTGGTGGCCGACTTGAATACGTTTGATGGTGTGGCACACGAGAAGGTAATCGGAAGAGAGACTACCGACACATGGGCGAGCGCCGACTACTATGTCACCAAGAAAACTTCCATCGCACCGTTCTTCGGTGGTTTAGGAACAACATTGCAGGCTTACGGAGTCGACTTCTCCATCAACACCTCATTCCAGCTTGGCGGATACCAGTACGACGGAACTTACCAACAGTTCATGTCATCGCCCACAAGCCAGAATGCTGGTTACAACTTCCACAAGGATATGCTCAATGCATGGTCATTGGAGAATAACGGAAGCAACATCCCAAGAGTTGTATTCGATGATACATATTCCGCTGGCGGTTCCACAAGATTCCTGACCAGTTCATCGTATTTCAATATCGAGAACATCAACCTGGGTTACACCATTCCCGCTTCCATCACACGCAAGGCACAGATTCAGGCGCTCCGCATTTACCTCGCTTGTGAGAATGTCTTCTACTTCTCAAAGCGTAAGGGATTCGACCCACGCCAGAGTTACTCCTCTACGACCAATGCTACTTATTACTCACCAATGAGAACTTTCTCTGTCGGTCTTAACGTAACTTTCTAAACCATTCAAGGAATTCATTATGAAAAAAATCAATTATATTCTCGTTTTACTCGCTGGAGTTGGCTTGATTACTCTTAGCGGATGTGAGGAAGAGACCCATGCACAGTCGGATATCGCAACAGCCGACGTGGTGTCTTCTTCTCCCTCAGCACTCGAGGCTACTGTCAATGGTATTCCAGCACAGATGGTGCAGGGCTATCTGGTCTATGGTGAGCAGGTGCATGAGACTGATATGGCCTATCCTCAGCTCATGATGGCTCAGACCGAGATGCTCGGAGACATTTTCCCATTGGGTGAAAACACAGGCTACGACTGGTATCGCTCTTACAACACTTGTCCGGCCAGTGGAAACATGGGTACCAACAGTTATTTCGCATACCTGCCTTGGTACACACTCTATAAGTTTATCAAGCAATGCAACGGTATCATCGGAAGTGTGGATATCAACTCACCTGAGACCACTCCCGAGCAGAAAGAGTTTGCCGGTGTGGCTTACTGCTGTCGTGCTTTCGACTACTACACACTGACCTATCTCTTCGAGCCGATGGACAACATCTACACCGACTGCTCAGCCGTACTCGGACTCACCGTACCAAAGGTGACTGAGGCCACCACCGAAAAGGAGGCTCAGAACAATCCACGTATGCCGCACAATGAGATGATCGCGTTCATTCTCTCCGACCTTGACACTGCCGAGAGCCTGCTGCAGAACTATGTGCCCGACAACCATACACTGCCCGACCTCGCCGTGGTCTATGGAATCAAGGCTAAAGTATATCTCTGGGACAACCAGTATGCAAAGGCTGCTGAATATGCCCGCAAGGCTATCGATACTCAGAAAGGTGTGCCTATGTCAGCAACCGAGTGGGAAGACCCCGCTACTGCTTTCGCACAGGCTACAAGCGGATGGATGTGGTATCTGCACTACTCGGCAGAGACCATGGGTAACCTCTGCAACTACGCTGGATGGATTTCGGCTGAGGCCGACTGGGGATACTCTTCACTCACTTGCCCCGCTATCGACAAGTCACTGTATGATAAAATCTCACCCACCGACTTCCGTAAGCGCGTATTCCTCAATCCCGACAAGTACAAGTACTACAACTACCGCACTTGTCGCAATGAGCAGTTCATCAAGGAAGCACCCGACCATCTGGCGCTCAAATTCCGCTGCCTCGGTGGAAACTACACCGACTATTCGCAGGGTGGTGCAACAGATGTGCCTGTGATGCGTGTCGAGGAAATGTATCTCATCGAGGCTGAGGCCGTGGCTATGAGCCAGGGACTTGCAGCAGGACAGGAACTGCTCAACTCGTTTATGCAGACATATCGTGACCCCAACTACTTCAGCAAGGCTTCCACAGAGCGCGAATTCCAGATCGAGGTCCTCACACAGATGAGAATCGAATTCTGGGGCGAGGGAAATGCATTCCCATCTGCCAAGCGTATCAAGCCAGGTGTCATGCAGAACTATGAGGGCACCAACGCTCCCGCTGCTATCTTCCAAATCAACTGCGCGGGTATCAAGCCCAACTGGAACCTCGTGATTCCTTACGATGAGTATGACTACAACAAGGTGCTCAAACTCACCAACAATCCTGACCCCACTCAGACGATTAAATATCCGTCGCCCGTGGGTGAGTACTCTCAGCCTAAAGGTAAATAATCAATTCTCAATTCATAAACTGAAACAATATGAAAATCAATCAATTATATTTAGGACTACTCGGCTTGATAGCTCTCACTTTCACGGCTTGTAGCGACGACGACGACTACACGCGTGCTACTATCTCGGGCAATCAGGTCTATTTCAGCCAGGATCTGCCAACGAAGCAGGATGTCTCAGTTAATTCCACTACTTTTGTCATACCGGTCAATCGTCAGGAAACCACTGAGGCTATCACTGTGCCATTGGTGGTCACGGGTGAAGGTCTTTCATTGTTCTCTGTTCCAACTTCCGTTTCCTTCCCCGCTGGAAGCGACAAGGCCGACCTCGTTCTTACTTACGATCCCTCCACTCTCACCTACGGCGACTATCGCCCCATCTCCATCCAGATTGGCGACGAGAACTATACCACACCTTACGGTATCTCACGCTATGAATTCACCATCGGTGTAACCGACTGGGACGAATGGAGACCATACAATGATGACGGTACTTGCGACTATACCTACACCAACTACTGGTCGGGTGTTGACGCAGGACTCGATTTCTATGTCCGCGACAATCTCATCACCACAAACCTCCACCAGTTCCGTATCGACAACTGGGGAGCAGGCAACCCCCTCATCCTCAATTATGACGATAAGACCGGTATCGTGTCGGTAGATGACGCATACCTGACCAACAACGCCAACTATGGTGCTGTCAGATACTGCGATGCCAACTATTATTGGGAAGTCATCCGCAATAGCCCGCTCGAAGAACCAGTTTATGGCTCGTTCGACGAGGAGAATGGTATCATTACTATTCCTATCTGCTACTATGTATCGGCTGGCTATTTCGGATATGCCGATGAGTATGTCTATATCGGCGGTTTCGACCGTGCCGACGCTACCTGTAAGGTGACATACGCCGGTAAACTCATTGCACCCGACGAGACTCCATACGTGATTGCAGGTGTAACACTCGGCGATGACGTCACCTCTGCAAATGTGGCTCTCGTACAGGGCTCTCTGACTGAGGAGGCTCTCAACGCCATCATCGATGGCACCTACGAACCACTGCAGACCATTGAAAAAGAGGGTGAGGTGAGATTCAACGCTGCTGAACTCCCCGACGGAACACACACATTCGTGGTGGTGACCTTCGTCGACAAGAAGGCGATGGAATACGATGCTGCTACCTTCAAGTATCAGGCTGCCGCTGCTAACTGGACTTCGCTGGGTATGGGATACTATGTGGAGGACGCATTGCTTGATCTCTACACTTCAGATGGAGAACCACTCGCTCCACTGCTCTATGAGGTGGAAATCGAGGCAAGTGCTGACAAACCTGGACTCTATCGCATGGTTGATCCTTACGGAGCCGCTTTCCCCTACAACGAAGAAGGCGACTGGGATGCTTCACGCAAATGGAACATCGAGGTCGATGCACAGGATCCTCAGGGTGTATTCATCGAACTGCAGGAGTGTGGTCTTGACTGGGGCAATGGCATGCTCAAGATTCAGAGTTTAGGTTCCTTCTACATGGATAATGGACGTGATTTCGAAACCGTGAAAAAAGCTGGCGTGATGGGTGTCCTGGAAGATGGCGTCATCACATTCCCAGAAAAGGGTATGATATTGTACTTAGGTGAGGATGGACCTTATCAGGGTGGTAAGTACGGACCTCCGCAGATTTACTTGCCCGGTCATGCTCCAGCAGGTGCCAACGTGAAGGCTGTAAAGGCACGCGTCAAAGTCAACAAAGATTTGACAGCCAAGCCTTACGACAAATATCTCTATAGCATCGCTCCCAAGCAGGTTAAGACAACGACGCTGAGGAGCAGAAACTTGAGATAAATCTCACAATCATAGCAAAGAGGCGGGTCAAACGACCCGCCTCTTACTATATTCTCACCTCTCACCTCTCACCCCTCACCTCTCACCTCTTACCTCTCACCTCTTACCCCTAAAAAACTCCTGCATCATTTCGCGGCATTCCTCCTCAAGCACTCCACGGGTCACTTCACACCGGGGATGCAGAGCATGAGGCGCAAATCGCCGGTAGCCACGCTTTTCATCGTCGGCGCCATACACCACGCGGCTTGCCTGTGCCCAGCCCAATGCGCCGGCGCACATCACACAAGGCTCCACCGTCACATAGACCGTGCAGTCGTTTAAATATTTGCCCCCAAGCAGGTTGCTGGCCGAGGTGATGGCTTGCATCTCGGCATGAGCCGTCACGTCGTGAAGCAACTCGGTCAGATTGTGCGCACGGGCGATGACACGGCCCTGACAGACCACTATCGCACCAATGGGCACCTCGCCCTTGTCAAAGGCATCACGGGCCTCTGTCAGAGCCATCCGCATATAGCGGACATCGCTTTCTTCTCTCTCTTTGTTGGTCATGTCTGCAAATATATAACTTTATCAACGATTCACCAAAAATCTCCCACACTTTGTTGCCGCTTCAAAATAAAAACACTACCTTTGTAAAAACTATCAACATGGCTACGCACAACGACTACGGAAGATGGGGAGAGCAAATGGCCGCTCAATTCCTCAAGGAAAAGGGCTATGCCATCTGTCACCGGAACTGGCGTATCGGGCACCGCGACCTTGATATCGTGGCACTCGACCCCAGGGACGACACATTGGTCATCGTGGAAGTGAAAACCCGAAGTAGCCGCGAATATGCAGGACCGGAGGAGGCAGTGGATTGGAAGAAAATACGAAATCTTATCTCTGCGGCCAATGCCTACGTGAAGCGGTACCAAATCCAGTTGAACCTTAGATTCGATATCGTCACCGTCACAGGCAGTCAGCAACAATTCGAAATCGACCACATCGAGGATGCCTTCCGACCCTATTAATAATACGCATGAGAAAGAAGTTTGTCCATATTTCCCAGACAGGTTCCACCAACGACTACATCCGGGGGCTTACACCTCCCGACAATGATGAGATGCTGGTGGTGACCACCGACTATCAGAGTGCGGGAAGAGGGCAGGGGACCAATCGCTGGGAAAGCGAGCCAGGTGAGAATCTGCTTTGCAGCATCATGGTCGCACCTCAGGGCATCAAACCTGTATGCCAGTTCCTGCTTTCCGAGGCAGGAGCATTGGCCGTGGCCGATGCACTCGACCACTACACCGATGGAATCTCGCTAAAATGGCCCAACGATGTTTATTGGTACGACCGTAAAATCAGCGGCACACTCATCCAGACCTCAATGGCAAGCGGTGCCTTGCGCCACTGCATTTATGGGATAGGAGTGAACATCAATCAAAGACTTTTTCGCAGCGATGCACCCAATCCGGTGTCCCTACGGCAAATCACGGGCCATGTGACCGACTGCCAGGAAGTGTTGCAGTACATGCTTGAGGCATTGGAGAAATATCTCACGATGCTTTACCAAGGTGATGCCGCACAGGTGAGAGAGGCTTATCACTCCCGTCTCTATCGATGCAACGGAGTCTATCCTTTCCGTGACGCACAGGGTGATTTCATGGCCGAAATCCTTCATGTGGCCGACGAGGGCCCCATCACCCTGCGCGACACCCAAGGCCATCTCCGCACCTACCACTTCAAGGAACTGCAATTCATCATCCCCTAGAATTCCTAAAATCCCTAGAATCCCTAGAATCCCTAGAAACCCTAGAAACTCTAGAAACCCTAGAAATCCTAGAATCCCTAGGACTACTACCCCCTAGGACTACTAGCTCCCCTAGGACTACTAGTCTCCCTAGCCTCCCTAGAAAACCTTAACAAAAAACTCTATAAATTATGCCAAGATTCAACAGAATACTATTAAAACTCAGCGGCGAGAGCCTCATGGGACAACAAGGCTACGGCATCGACCCGCAGCGACTGGCGGAATATGCCCGCCAAATCAAGGAAATTCATGACATGGGCGTGCAAATAGGAATCGTCATCGGCGGTGGAAACATCTTCCGCGGACTCAGTGGAGCCACCAAGGGCTTCGACCGTGTCAAAGGCGACCAGATGGGTATGCTCGCCACAGTAATCAATTCGCTCGCTCTCAGTTCGGCACTCACATCCGAGGGCGTGGCCAATCAGGTGCTCACGGCCATACGTATGGAGCCGATTGGGGAATTCTACTCAAAATGGCGCGCCATAGATGCCATGGAGCAGGGCAAGGTGTGCATCTTCTCAGCAGGCACGGGCCAACCTTATTTCACCACCGACACAGGGTCGTCGCTCAGAGGTGTGGAGATTGAGGCCGATGTCATGCTCAAGGGCACACGAGTGGATGGCATTTACACTGCCGACCCCGAAAAAGACCCCACTGCCACTAGATTCGATGATATTTCCTACGATGAGATTCTCGAGCGCGGACTCAAGGTGATGGACCTCTCGGCTGTCGTCATGTGCCGCGACAATAATCTGCCTATCTATGTATTCAACATGGATGTGCTGGGAAATCTCAAAAAGGTAATCGACGGGGAACCCATCGGTACCTACGTCCATCCGTAAAAAGTTGTGAGCTTTCCGGGTTTTCCGGAGATTCCGGAGATTCCGGCTTCTACTGCGAGAGGAGCCTTGACCCCACGGGTCAAGGCTCCTCTACGTAGTCTATATATTCCCCTTCGCCGTCGGGGATGATTTTCTTGTCTTTCTGCTTTTCACGGTTGCGATGGTCGTGGATGACATCACCTTCCTCGGTGCCGTAAGTAGAGCGGCTTTCCGTGTTCGCCTGCTCTCCACCATAACGCTCCTTGATTCGATTGTGCACCCGCTTTACCGACCAGAGCATCCACCCTACACCAATGATGATGCAGACAATGAAAAAGAGAAAAATAAAACCTATGAACTTAAGGAAGAACATGATGTGAAGTTTTTATTTGGCGGAGCGACTGCTGACGTAAATAGATAAAATCACATACCAAGTGATAATCACGGCAAAGGCGGCAATACCCAGAAAAATGAGCAGGGGAATGCAAGTGAGGATGAAAATGTATTTCACCTCGTTGCCATGCCAACCCCACTGCTTGAATTTCAGCGCAAACATTGGAATCTCTGAAATCAAAATCCAGCAACTGAGGCAAATCATCACCAAAACCAATGGAAGGCCCCATGAGAGATGCTCCAGACGGGTGCCACCACCGGCAAGCAACGACCCCCAGAATAGGGCATTGGCAGGAGTAGGCAGACCGATAAACGAGGTGGACTGACGCGTGTCGAGGTTGAATTTCGCCAGGCGAAGAGCCGAAAACGCGGCAATCACAAAAGCCACGTAGGGAAACCAACTGCGGCAGCATTCCATCATCGCGGGATAGGCAGGCCAGTGCAACCAGGTGAATACCATGGTGGAAGGGGCTACACCAAAGGTCACCACATCGGCCAGTGAGTCAAGTTCCTTTCCTATCTCGGAAGACACATGAAGCAGACGGGCACTCATGCCGTCGAAAAAATCAAACACGGCACCGATGATGATAAACAACAGCGCCATCTTGAAATTACCGCCAAAAGCCCACGACGTGGCAATGCAGCCACTCACCAGGTTGCAGCAGGTAATTGTGTTGGGGATATGTTTGGTGATACAATTGGCCATGATGGTAACGGCTATTTCAGTTCGGCAATAATGGTCTGGTCGCCAGTGGTCGATTCACCCATCTTCACCTTAATCTCTGAGTCCAGAGGAAGGTAGACATCCACACGCGAGCCAAACTTGATGAAACCTAAATGGTCGTCAATCTCGCATTCCTCACCCTCCTTGGCGTAAGTCACAATTCGGCGGGCTACAGCACCGGCAACCTGACGGCAAAGCACACGCACACCATTGGCGGTCTCTATCATCACATCGGCATGCTCGTTCTCCTCGCTCGCTTTTGGAAGCCAGGCCTTGTGGAAATTGCCATCCTGATGATGCACGGAAACGACCTTGCCACAAACAGGAAACCAGTTGGCGTGGACGTTGAAAAGACTCATGAATATCGAGACCATCATGCGGCGCTCGTGGAAATACTCGTCCTCCATCACTTCCTCTACCACCACCACCTTGCCGTCGGCAGGGGCTACTACCACCTTGCTCATGTCATATTCGTCGGTGTCGATATCCAAAAAGCGAATCGGACAACGGAAAAAATTCAAAACTATACCGTACAACACACCAAAAACCACGACAAAACTCCAAAATGGCACCTTGGTGTCGAATGCACGCCAGAGAATTACACCAACGGCAATCAAAATAAGCATGCTATATATTAGAGTGTCATTGCCCTCGCTGTGAAGACGCTGCTTCTTCAGTTTCTTGATTCTTCTACCCATTTGTTCTAGTCGAAAAGGATGGTTTGCACTACTTTTTTACAAAACCATGCAAAGGTAATCCTTTTTTGCCATTCTGACAAATTTTTACGTCATTCTTTTGGCAATGTCAACTTTTCAACGTATCTTTGACGCTCAAATCGCCTAAATCAGCATGAGAGATTTCGTCCATCTTCACGTACATACTTATTATTCTATTCTCGACGGACAGTCGAGCATCCAAAAATTGGTTGACAAAGCCGTCGCCGACGGAATGCGGGGAATGGCCATCACCGACCACGGAAACATGATGGGTGTCAAGGAGTTGTTCAATTATTGCAACAAAGTCAACGGAAAACTCATCAAGGATGGCAAACCGGAATTCAAACCCATTTTCGGATGTGAGATGTATGTGGCACGGAGGAAAAAGAGCGACCGCGTCAAGGAAATGCACGACCAGGGCGGTTGGCACCTCATTGTGCTGGCCAAAAACTACAAGGGATACAAGAATCTTATCAAACTTGTCTCACGCGCCTGGGTCGATGGCTTCTATATGCGACCACGTACCGACCGTGAAGACCTGGAGCGATTCCACGAGGGGCTTATCGTATGCTCGGCCTGTATCGCAGGCGAGGTGCCCGACAAAATCCTGAAAGGTGATTTGCCGGGAGCAAGAGAGGCCATCGAGTGGTACCACCGGCTGTTTGGCGACGACTATTACCTGGAACTGCAGCGCCACGAGGTGAAAGACCCCTCCATTATGGCCAACAGGGAAACCTTCCCGCTGCAGCAAAAGGCCAACAAGGTGTTGCAAGAACTGGCACAGGAATATGGTATCAAACTCGTCTGCACCAACGACTCGCATTTCGTCGACCAGGAGAATGCCGAGGCCCACGACCACCTGCTCTGCCTGTCCACGGGAAAGGATCTCGACGACCCCACCCGCATGCTCTATTCCAAGCAGGAGTGGTTTAAGACACGCCAGGAGATGAACGAGGTCTTCGCCGATGTGCCAGAGGCACTCGACAACACATGCGAGATTCTCGACAAGGTGGAGACTTATTCCATCGACCATGCACCCATCATGCCTTTCTTCCCCATACCCGAGGACTTCGGTACCGAGGAGGATGTGCGACGGCGGTATTCTGAGGAGCAACTCTACGAGGAGTTCACCCGCGACGAGAATGGAAATGTCATCATGTCGAAGGAAGAGGGGGATAAGAAAATCAAGAAACTCGGCGGATACGACAAGTTGTACCGTATCAAATTCGAGGCCGACTACCTGGCAAAACTCTCCTATGATGGCGCCAGACGGCTCTATGGCGACCCCTTGCCCGAGGAGGTGAGAGAGCGCATCAATTTCGAGTTGCACGTGATGAAGACCATGGGTTTTCCCGGCTACTTCCTCATCGTGCAGGACTTCATCAATGCCGCGCGCAACGAACTCGATGTCATGGTGGGGCCGGGACGTGGCTCGGCTGCCGGCTCCGTGGTGGCCTATTGCCTCGGTATCACACAAATCGACCCCATCAAGTACGACCTCCTGTTTGAGCGTTTCCTCAATCCCGACCGTATCTCACTGCCGGATATCGACACCGACTTCGACGACGACGGGCGCGGACGGGTGCTCGAATGGGTGGAGGATAAATACGGACACGACAAGGTGGCACACATCATCACCTATGGCAGTATGGCCACGAAAAACTCCATCAAGGATGTGGCACGCGTGGAACGGCTGCCCCTCCAGGAGGCCAACCGGCTGTGCAAGGCCATCCCCGACCGACTGCCCGACGGCATGAAGATGAACCTCGACAATGCCATCAAGTGTGTGCCGGAACTGCGCGAGGCCGAGGTGTCGCAGGATATCCGCGAGCGAAACACCATCAAATATGCCCGAATGCTCGAGGGCACGGTGCGCAACACGGGTATCCATGCTTGTGGCACCATCATCTGCCGCGACCCCATCAGCGACTGGGTGCCTGTGTCCACAGCCGAGGACAAAGCCGACCCAGGACACAAACTGCTTTGCACACAATACGACGGACACGTCATCGAGGAGACAGGACTCATCAAGATGGACTTCCTCGGACTCAAGACATTGTCAATCCTCAAAGAGGCCGTGGAGAATATCCGACTCTCCACAGGAAAAGTCATCGACTTGGAGAAAATTCCCATCGACGACCCGCTCACCTATAAACTCTACAGCGAGGGGCGCACCATTGGAACATTTCAGTTTGAGTCGGCCGGTATGCAGAAATACCTGCGTGAGTTGCATCCCACTGTATTCGAGGACCTTATAGCCATGAATGCCCTCTACCGACCAGGCCCCATGGACTACATCCCCGACTTTATCTCACGAAAAAAAGACCCCTCGAAAATCACCTACGACATTCCGTGTATGGAGAAGTATCTCAAGGATACATACGGTATCACGGTCTATCAGGAGCAGGTGATGCTTCTCTCCCGACAACTCGCCGATTTCACTCGTGGACAGTCCGACACGCTGAGAAAGGCCATGGGAAAAAAGCAAATCGACAAGATGAACCAACTCGAGGGACTCTTCTACAAGGGAGGTGAGAAAAACGGACACGACAAGAAGGTGCTCAATAAAATCTGGGAGGACTGGAAGAAATTCGCATCCTATGCCTTCAACAAGAGTCACGCCACATGCTATTCATGGGTGGCATACCAGACGGCTTACCTCAAGGCTCACTACCCGGCTGAATATATGGCGGCTGTCATGAGCCGAAACCTCGACAACATCACTGAAATCACCAAACTCATGGATGAGTGCAAGGCCATGGGCATCGAGACACTGGGACCCGATGTCAACGAGAGCCGGCATAAGTTCAGCGTCAACAAGGAGGGGGCCATCCGATTCGGCCTCGCGGCCATCAAGGGAATGGGCTCGTCGGCAGCCGAGGCTATTATCTCGGAGCGCGACAGCAACGGGCCCTACAAGGATTTGTTTGATGTGGTGAAGAGGGTCAATCTTTCAGCTGTCAACAGAAAGGCGGTCGAAAGTCTGGTACTCAGTGGAGGTCTCGACAGTTTCGACATCGCGCGCGAGCGCTATTTCGCACTTGGCCCAAAGGGCGATATGTTCCTCGACACACTCATGCGATTCGGACAACAGTATCAGACGGGAAAAGCACAGGCACAGATGTCGCTCTTCGGAGCGGAAATGGTGGAGATTTCCACACCTCCCATCCCTGAATCGGAACCTTGGAGCAATATCGAGAAACTCAACCGCGAGCGCGACCTCGTGGGCATTTATCTCTCGGCTCATCCCCTCGATGAATACAGCATGATTCTCAATCATCTTTGCAACACATCGTGCGCCGAAATCGAGAACAAGGACGACCTGGCCAAAAAGGAGTCGGTGACTTTCGGTGGCGTGGTCACTTCGGTGAAATCGAAGTTCAGCCGAAACGGAAGCCCATGTGGGTTTGTCACCATCGAGGATTTCAAGGGCTCGGGCGAACTGGCGCTCTTCGGCGAGGAATGGGCCAAATGGAGAGGCGCCCTCGTCGAGGCAAGCACCGTATATGTCACGGCCAAATGCGGACCCAAATTCAGAGGAAGCAATTACAACGAACTCCGCATCGTGGATATACAGTATATGAGCACTGTCAAGGAGAAAAACATCAACCGACTGACAATTGTCATCAATGATGACAAAATTGACAGCAATGTCGTGGCAGACCTTGTCACCATGGTCGACGCATGTCCGGGAGACACTGCCCTATATCTCCAAATACATGATTCTGAGGGAAGTGGTAATATTCTGCTCAGAAGCAAAGCAAAAAAAGTGGAGGTAAAGCACAAACTCATACAGTATATCGAGGCCACTGAGGGAATGAACTATTACATCAACTGACACTTGTGGCACGAAATTTGCTCTATTCGATTATCAACGGATACACTCATCCATTAAAAAACTTACAAACAAAAAATATATTATGGAAGTAACAATCACAAACGAGAACTTTGAGAGTTATAAAAATGGTGCCATGCCATTCGTAATTGACCTGTGGGCCACATGGTGTGGACCATGCCGTGCCATTGCACCCATCATTGCAGAACTGGCTGAAAAGTATGATGGAAAAATCATCGTGGGAAAATGCGATGTCGAGGAGGCCGACGAGGTGGCCGCTGAGTTGAGAATCAGAAATATACCCACCATCCTCTTCTTCAAAAACGGTGAGCAAGTGGATAAATTGGTCGGTGCCGTTCCTAAGGCCAAAATCGAGGAAAAATTCCAGGCACTTCTCTAAACAAACCTCTCTATAGCAATCAGGGATACCAACAAAAAATGGTATCCCTGATTGCTTTTATGTACATGATATGGAGGGGAGAAAAATCTCTTACGCCTCGCCGTTAATCATTTCCACTTCCCGGCGCCCGTCGTCCAGCACATTGATTCGCACTTTCACGGCATCCTCGGGAAGCAACTCCTCTATCAGTTCAGGCCATTCGATGAAACAGAGGGCTCCACTGTAGAAATAGTCCTCGTAGCCCATGTCGTATACCTCTTCTATCTTTTTGATACGGTAGAAGTCGAAGTGGTAAATCAGTTCGTCGGTGGTGGCCGAACGGTATTCATTCACAATGGCAAAGGTGGGCGACGTAATCACATCCTCCACGCCCAGTTCCTCACAAATGGCCTTGATGAAGGTGGTCTTGCCGGCTCCCATCCCTCCATAAAAGGCAAAGATGGTGTTATCATCCATAGACTCGACAAATGCTTTTGCCGCTTCTCCTATTTTTTCTATATTCTCTATTACTATCATTTTTTTTAGTGGTAAGTGGTGAGTGGTAAGTGGTGAGTGGTAAGTGGTAAGTGGTGAGAGGTAAGTGGTGAGAGGTGAGTGGTAAGTGGTAAGTGGTGAGTGGTGAGTGGTGAGTGGTGAGAGGTTTCTCCGTATGCCTCGGTTTTACCGAGGCCTCTCAATTCATCTCTTCCTTGGAGTAAGTGTCACAATCGGAATAATCATCTCCTCGAGCGAAATCCCACCGTGCTGGAATGTATCCCGATAGTACGACACGTAATAGTTGTAATTGTTGGGATAGGCAAAGAAGTCTGTGCTCGTGGCAAACACGTAACTCGTGCTCAGATTGGGAGCGGGAAGCAACGCCTTGCGAGGGTCTTTGATGACAAACACTTCCTTCTGGTTGTAACTCAGATTCTTGCCCAACTTATAGCGAAGGTTGGTGTTGGTGTTGCGGTCGCCGATGATTTTGATAGGCTTCGAGGCACGTATCGAACCATGGTCGGTCGTAATCAGCACCTTGTAGTTGCTCTGCGACAGCACTCTAAACAGTTCCGACATCACCGAATGGCGTATCCAACTGATGGTGATGCTGCGATAGGCCGATTCGCTGTTGGCAAGTTCGCGCACCATCTTCGACTCGGTACGGGCATGCGAAAGCATATCGATGAAATTGAACACAACCACGTTTAAGTCGTTGGACGACAGATTCTTATACTGCTGCATAAATGCCTCGGCACCTTGCGAGTCGTTGATTTTGTGATAAGAGTATGTGTTACGGCGGCGGTAGCGCTCCAACTGTGTCTTAATCAGCGGACCCTCATTGAGGTTCTTGCCTTCTTCCTCGTCTTCATCCACCCAGAGGTCGGGAAACATCTTGGCTATCTGGTCGGGCATCAGACCGCTGAATATCGAGTTGCGCGCATATTGGGTGGCTGTGGGGAGGATGCTGAAATACAAATCCTCCTCGATGTCAAACATGTCGCCGATTTCCTGACTGAGCACCCGCCACTGGTCGAAACGGAAATTGTCAATCACGATGACAAACACCTTCTCGCCCTGGTCGAGCAACGGAAACACCTTGTTCTTGAATATGTCGGGACTCATCAGCGGACGGGCCGAGGCCGACTTCTGCGAGGTCAGCGCATATTTGGAGTCTCTGGGCTGCTGAATCGAGGAAACCCACTCCAGATAGTTGTTCTTGATATATTTCGCAAAGGCTTTGTTGGCGTCTTCTTTCTGGGTCTTCAGCATCTCGGTCATGTTGCTGTCGGTGCTGCTGAGTTCCAGTTCCCAGTGTACCAGGCGCTTGTATAGGTCTATCCAGTCTGAGGGGGTCTTGCAGTCGGATATCTGCATCGAAATGTCCATGAAGTTTTGCTGGTAACCGCTTTGGGTCACCTCGGCTACAATCTCCTTGCGGTGGATGTTCTTTTTAAGGGTCGAAAGTATCTGGATGGGATTCACCGGCTTAATCAGGTAGTCGGCAATCTTTGAGCCTATGGCCTGGTCCATGATGTTCTCCTCCTCGCTCTTTGTTACCATCACAACTGGTGTCGAGGGCTGCAACTCCTTGATTTTCTGAAGGGTTTCCAGACCTGAAAGACCCGGCATCATCTCATCGAGAAGAACCAGGTCGAAGGTTTGACGCTGGCATTCCTCAATGGCATCAGTGCCATTGCTCACCGTCGCCACCTCGTAGCCTTTTTTCTTCAGAAACAATATGTGGGCGGTCAGCAACTCTATCTCGTCGTCGACCCATAACAACAGTCCGTTACTCATATTTCATTCTTTATTGTTCAGTATAATTAGAAACCATCCAGTTCGTAGTATTCGTCCTCCAAGTCATATTCCGGCTCTTTCTTTTTCTTCTTGTCAGAAGGTGAAGTTGGAGCAGGCTCAACCGTGAAGTCATCATAGAAGTCAATGCCAGTGTCCTCAATCTCTGGAGCCTTTTTCGGCTCCACCTTCTGGGGCTGAGGTTTGGGCTGCTGCTTCTGATTGTTGTTGTTGTTGTTGACAGCAGGCTTGCGTTTGTTCGTCTGGTCCTCGGTGGGCATGTCGAGCAGTTCCTGCCGCCTGTCGTCGGCGGTCCTCACCTTGGAGTCGGGGCTCACTACTTTCACAGCGGGCTTACGGCCATTGTTTATGTCCTGGCGCTTCGACTGGATGATAAACTCGTTGTCGTCGTCAGAACCTGAACCCGACTGTGGAACGACATAATTGTTGTCGTCTGGAATGGTTACTCCGTCATCATCAGGAACAGAGATTCCACCGTCATCATCGGGGATAGTGATGCCACCATCATCATCGGGCAAGGAGATACCACCGTCGTCGTCGGGGATAGAGATGCCGTTGTCGTCATTCGACCCTGTGTTGACAGGAGGAGTCGGGGGTGTCACAGGAGGAGTCGGAGGTGTCACGGGTGGTTCTGGGGGTGTCAGAGGCGGGGCCGGTGGGGTAGTGGGGGCGTCTTCTTCAAGATTCTCGTCTCCCTCTTCTCCGTTCTCATCACTGCCGTTTGGTTGTGGAACCTCTTCCTCGGCGGGCAGGTCAAAACCATCATCGTCACCTGCTCCCTGTCCCGACGGGTTGTCTATCTGGAAACCATCGTCGTCGTCACCACCAGGCTCGGCATTGGGCTTGGGGGCAAGGTCGGGTTCCTTCTCGTAGCCTATCTCCACTGGCTCGTTCAGCAGATTGTCGTTGCTCACGCGGAGCGGGGCAAAGTGATGGGAATAAAACTCGTCGTATTCGTCATAGCTGTACTGCTTGCCCAGCATCTCGAAATTCCCACGGCTGATAAGCAGCGCACGGGCTTTTTGCATTCGCTTCACGATGCTTTCGCGCGCAAACACTTCCTCGGCATATTGATGGGCCTCGTCGAAATTGCGGAAACCTGATACTTGCATGGTGTGCAGGGCATCATCTCCTTCTATCACAAGGTCGAAGTTGCGTACAACGAAGGTGGTGAAATTGAAACGGGCCATCTCGTAAAGCAACTGGTTCTCGTTGAGGGAGTCGGGGGGATAGGCGATGACATAGAGGAACTCGGCGTCGCGGTCGTCGCTGAACGGGCGCACTTCCGTGGAGTCGTTGTCGTTGAGCACGGCACTGCGACGGCTCCACACATCGCCAAGGTCAAACTTGCCACCATGCAGGCGGCGGCCTGAGTTCACGCCGTTCACTATCATGCCGGCCATCTCGCTGATACGGCTGCTCGGGAAGTTTTTCACCACATAGTTCATGTCTTCCAGACAGCCGTCGGCATCGTTGTCGTTCAGCCGGCTCAGACCGCGGATAAACACAAACTTGTCTCGGTTGGCGCCTAAGGGGAAGCGGTTTTCTGAAATGTCCGCATTGGCATATACTTCCGTATAGCGGTCATGGCGGAAAGCGTCGTAGGTGGCGGTGTAGAGAGAGTCCTCGATATGCACGCCAAACTTGGAGTTCTCAGTATAATAGGGGTCGGAGAGAATGGTGGTCCAGTTGCTGTCGGGAAATCTCACTTTCAGACTGTCTATATATTGCGCGGCAAGTTCGGGCTCGCCCTTACGCGAATAGAGCAGATATAGGTGATAATACACCTCGTCCATCTTCTCAAACTCAGGATAGGAGGCGGTCAGACGGTCAAACTGCTTCTCGCTCAGACGCAGGTTGTCGAATTTGTCCTTGAAGATGACTCCGGAATGGAAAAGGGCATCGCTGATAAGCAGGTGGCACTCGGCTTTTTGCTCGTCGGTGAAGGGAATTTGCGCCAGATAGTACTCGCGCTTGTGGGGGTCGGTCTCCACACTGTCCTTGGCGGCTCCCAGGGAGTCTTCCACGGCTTCCATTCCTTCCGACAGCGAGTCGGCCATTGCCTGCAGGTCGTCGCTGTTCTCCAACTCATTCTCATTGCCGTTGCCGAAATCGCCGACGACGGTCTTGTTCGACCGCTGCCAGTTGTCGGCATTCTCACGCTTGCCCCACTGCTTCTGGAAAGCGGTCTTGCCTTGCGAGATGGCCAGTTGGTTGTAGAAATACCACTCGCCGCTGGGGGTGGATTGTTGCAGTGGGGTGTTTTTCTGGGCCTGGTTGCGGTTGCCTACAGCGCCGTTGCGGGCCGAAGCCTCTTCGGCAAGGGCTTCCTGAGCAGCCTTGCGCTCTTCCTTTTCCTTCTTCTTCAATTCGGCAATCACGCGGTCGATGGCCTCGTTGCGCTCTTCCTCGGGCATGTCGGCCAGCGACAGCAGGGAGTCCTGCAGGTGGATGTTCTCGGTGTGGGGGGCAAGTTCGTCGAGTATCTTCGAACGGTACGACAACTGCTCGTAGTCCTTGCGCTCCTTGTCGAGCATGCCGATGGCGGCACCGTAGCAGCGCTGGGCATCACCGAATTTCTCCTTCTCCCAGTAGAGGTCGCCGAGTTTCAGCAGCAGCACGCCTTTCTCAATGCCGTTGCGGGTGGATTTCTCGTTGCCCTTCTCGTAGGCGCTGATGGCGTTGGCGGTGTCTTTCTCCAGCAGATAGACATTGCCCATAGCATAGTACACCTGGTCCAGATACTCCTTGTTGTTGTCGTTGGCGGCCATGCGCTTCAGGCGGCTGATGGTCTTCTTGGCACGACCGGCGGCTTGCACCTCGGTCATCGCAATCTGGGCGTTGAATTCCAGTTCGTAGGGAGGATTTTGCCTCACCACCTTCCTGAAGGCTTTGTAGGCAAGGTCTTTATGACCCAGTTCGGCTTCCAACTGCCCCAGAAGGTACCATTCGCGGGCACGCTGCTTGCGGCGCATCTCATGTTTGATTACTTTGCGGAGATAGGGGATGGCCTTTTCGTACTCGCCGGTGTGGATATAGTAGTCGGCATAGGTGTAGTCCCATTCTTTCACGGCTCGCCAGTCGAGCGAGTCGCGGCTCATGTTGCGAATCACGTCCTCGGCATCGTATAGCCATTCTTGCTCTATGTAGCACTTGGCAAGCCAGGCACGGGCTTTCCCGTAAATGGCTGGCTGAGTCTGATACATGCGGCTCATGTAAGAGAAGGTGGCTGCGGCCTCGTCGAACGAACCCTTGTAGAATTGCGAGCGGCCCATCAGCAACCAGGCTTTCCACATCATCGGGTTGTATTCGCGGCGGTTCAGCCATTCGATGTCGCGGGCGGTCTTCCGGCGGCTCTTCGTCCACTCTGGACGCTTGCCTATGCTGTGCAACTTGATGGCTTTCTGACACTTCTCAATGGCTTTGTCGTAATTGCCGCTGCCAAGCGTACGGCTGTTCTTGTTGCCTACGGTGTAAAGGGGGATAATCTCTGTGTAATTGTCTTTGTTGCCTTTCTCTTTCTCCAGCGAACCGTCGATATAAGCCAGCGTGCCGTTGTAGTAGGTGTTGTATTTGGCTGTAAATGACTGCCAAAACCGACTCTTCGCAGTGTTTTTCTGCGTACCACAAGCCGTTGCCATCAAAATGATGATGGCAATGAGCAGCATATATATAGGGCCATATCGTTTCATTCTTATGATTATATAACCCTTTTCCCCCTCATTTTATTGTATTTTACACCTTTTTTATCATTACATAAATGCTAAACCCCGAAGGGGGCTTATTGGTCCTATAGGACTTATAGGTCTTATAGGCTTTGCCACCTTCGGGGTTTTAGTCTTCAATCGAAAAGAATCTATTTCACTTTCTTAGGAAATACTTCCTCGACGTGCCATCCGAGCGCTTCTCGATATAGAGGCCGCTGGGCGTGGCGATGCGTCTTCCCTGCAGGTCGTAGTATTCATTCTGCGACGGTTCGCTCTCTTCCGGTTTCAGGTCACGGATGGCAGTGTCATCCCTGTCGATGATGAAAATATAGGTGTTGAGACTGCGGGCAGGTTCCTCTACGGTTACCATATTGGTAGGCTCGTCTATGTCGATAACCTTCTCCTGGCAGAGTTTCTCGGGCTCATTGCCGGTGGAGAGGATATGAGTGCCGCTCTTCACATTGTAGGGGAGTCTCAGGCGCAACTGGTAATCTGTTCCGATAGTGTCGATGGCCATCACGATGAGCGAGTCGCCCTTGATGTAGGCCGAATTCTCAAGTGGAGCACCTTCGCCCGAACTCTTGTCGCGCGCGGTCTTCAGGCGTGTGGAGCCGGTGACGTACTTCGAGAAGTGCGACATGACATAGGCGCGGGGCAGCAGTTTGTTCTTCGTGTTGCCAGGATTGTATTTTGCCTCACCCGTACCAACGAAGGCCCAGTGGGCACGCATGTACCAGTAGATATAGCCAGTGCAGCCGGCCAGCATGCATTCATTCAGTTCCTCGGCGAAAATCAACTGCTCGTGCCAGTTGGGCAGACGGTCAATGTTGTCGGTCACCGAGTGCTCTGTCATCCACACTTCTTTGCCATACTTGGAAGCCAGTTGGGCGGTCGTCTTCAGATTTCCCAATGGCGGATGCCCGTAGATGTGTCCCGCTACGATGTCAATTTGTTCGCGGGCAGTGGCGTCGTTCATCAGCAGATTGGAATATTGGGGGTCGAAGCCCAGCGGCTCGGCACTGATCAGGCGAACGCCGTTGTATGTCTCGCGGTCGAGCATGTGGGCATAGTTCTTGACGAGGTTGAGTTGCTGCTGCGGGGTGTAGAGGCAACCGGAGTAGTTCACCCACCAGTCGGGCTCATTCTGCACGGATACGGCATCCACGTCAACTCCCTTCGACTTCATATAGGCCAGAAACGTGTTCAGCCAGGGGAAAAACTTGTCGTAGCAATCCTCGCGCAACTGACCACGTTGGTTGCCTTGGTCATCGCTGTTGCCACCCTGAGCGGTGCCATTGGTCTTGTACTCACCGGGAGGCGACCAGGGCGTGCCGAAGACGATGCCGCCACGCTGCTTGACAATCTGGGCTGAGGGCACTGAGCCTTGCCAGTCGTAGGGGGTGTCCCAGTTGCCCCATTCGGGTACTCTCACGTCGCCCACAAAATTGGGCGAAATCTCCATGCGCATGATGTTAAGCCCGATTTCAGACGTCGGACCGTAGAGCAGTTTCACGGGTTGGGTGTCGGTGCCGAGTGGGCACATGGCGCCGTCGCAGGCGGCTGCGCCGAAACCTGTCACTGTCTGACAGCGGACGGTGTCAATCTTGAGCGTGAGGGAATTCTGGGCACTGACACCTGTCGCGCCGCAAAACGCCAGGGCTGCGGCGAGCAGACTTGGTAAAATTTTCTTCATTGTTTTTTTTGAGTAATTTGTATGTTCAGTTCGCACGAATGATAATGTTTGCAATTTTAATTAGCCGCAAAATTAGTGCTTTTCCTGTTCGCAGCCAAATAAAACTTCACAATAAGAGCCCGTATTTACTTCCCGTAATACTTTCGATACATGCGATGCCAATCACCTCTCAATATGATGCCGGCACTCCGTTGCTTCTCAAGGATTTTCTATCAACATAAACACCTCATCTTTCACCTGGTCGGGAAGCGAAATTCCACGGAGAGTGAGACTTCTGGTCCATTCCCTCACCTCGTCGGCGCGCATCGTGTAAAGCACCTCACGAAACTGCTCCGCCTCTTCATCATTGTAAGAGTCGGATGCCCGCTCGCGAAACTCGTCCAGTTCCTCGTCGTCGAAATATACAATGTCTTTCACCGCCGCTTCCATCATGCATTCTTGCTCGCACTTGTCGTTGGTGCCATCGCAGGTGGCGCATGTCTCAGCGGAGACAGGCTTTTCCCCGTCGTATCCTCTCGACATCATCCCTATCACACCGGCCAGGATGCCGAGACCAATCAAAGACAACAACAGTATAATCATCGATGATTTTCAGTCGACTCCATACCCCGCTTTCCGCAAGTCATCCCAGAACGTAGGATAAGACTTCGTCACAACCGTTGGATTGTTGATTCTTAGACCAGGAAACTTGATGGCCGCGGGGGCAAAAGTCATGGCCATACGGTGGTCCTCATAGGTGTCTATCACAGGTTCAGGCATCGCCTCGCAGCGGCTGCCATCCCAAATCAGGTCATTGTCGGCGTTGCTCGTCACGACATAGCCCAATTTCCTCATTTCTGTTTTCAAGGCCTCGATACGGTCTGTCTCCTTAATCCGCAAGGTGGAAAGTCCTTTGAAATGGAAAGGAATGTCCATCAGCGCACAAGTCACCACAAAAGTCTGTGCAAGGTCGGGCTGGTTGATGAAATTATACTCCATCCTGGGCAATCTCACAGGGTGACGCTTCAGCGAAATCGTTGTGGGAACGCCTTTCTCGGTGATGGCAAAACTGGTCTTCACGCCAAGAACACTGAAAAGATAGCGCACCACGGAGTCGCCCTGGCGCGAACCGTCCATCAGTCCTGTCAGACGTATTCCCGAGGTGGAGTCGCCCAGCAGCGCCATCTGCTCATACCAGTAAGAGGTGGCACTCCAGTCGTTTTCGATGAAATAGTCGGTGGGGGAGTAGGGGTGAGGCTCCACTACAATGCTGTCGGGACCTGTCCAGTCCACTTTGGCGCCAAAATCACGCATCGTGCAGAGGGTCAAGTCGATATAAGGACGGGAAATCACGCTGTCGGCCAGTTTCAGTTCCATTCCGTTGCGCAGGGCAGGACCTACAATCAGCAGAGCGGAAATAAATTGTGAACTGATGTTACCGGGAACTTCCAGGAAACCGCCTTCGAGACGCTTGCCGCGGATACGAAGGGGTGGGTAGCCATCCTCGCCCACATAACTGATGTCGGCGCCAAGGCGCAAAAGAGCATCCACCAAAACGCCTATAGGCCGATGGCGCATACGCTCGGTACCCGTGAGAATATGCTCGCCGCTGTCGGTCACTGCTAAATAGGCTGTGAGAAAGCGCATCGCTGTGCCACTTGCCTTGATGTCTATTTCGTGGGGCATATCGCGCAACGCACGCACAATCACATCGGTGTCGTCGCATTCCGAAAGATTCGAGGGTAAGTTTGTGCCACCACAAAGGGCATTGATGATGAGGGCACGGTTGCTGATGCTTTTCGAAGCAGGTAGTTTCACTGTGCAGTCCAAATGAAGGGGAGCATTTATCTTGTATTGCATGGTCTTTCCAATCAATAGTTTGTTTTCGAACATCAAAGGTATACACTTTTCATCATCTGACAAAATTCTTGGCTTAAAAACGCTCGAAAACAACGTTTTTGACGAATTTTATGTATTTTTTAACACAAATGTCCCTCTTACACTTGCAATTTGTCCATTTCCACACAAGACTCAGGTGCAGCGACGAGCGCCCCCATCTTCCCCCTCCTCATAAGGAAAGCCTGGGCGAGGTATCCTCTCCAATCCCGCCGAAGAGCATGGCTCGGTATACGCATTTGCGATGTGGCTTCTTGATTCCATTGATTTCCCCAAATTCGTCTGTTTTCGCGCTTTTTCTATCGATGACGACCCCTCGAAACCCCACAAAAACACAAAAAATATAAAAAACTCACCCAAAAATTTGGTGCTTTCACATTCTTTCCGTACCTTTGCACCGCAAAATCGGGATTTAGCGCAGTTGGTAGCGCACACGTCTGGGGGGCGCGAGGTCGCTGGTTCGAGTCCAGTAATCCCGACCAGTTGCATAGAGAGCGGTAAATAGTTGATTTCCCAATTATTTACCGCTTTTTTTAAAACTCCTCATTCGCTGTTTTCGGCATTAAAAAAAACGGCTGACTTGCACAAATACGCACAATCTTGCACATCCCTGCACAATATCCGTGCACAATCCGTGCACAAGGCCGTTTGTTAATACTGAAAAATCATGGCAAATGTATCTTTTTATCTTGATAAGAGGCGTGCCGCCAAGGACGGCACAATGCCTCTCAGACTGACAGTCCGATGGGACAACAAGGTCGTTATGATTGGCACCGACGTGCGGCTCACCCCCGACCAATGGCATCCGACCCTGTCGAGGGTTGTCGGCCACCCCCGGCGCAAGGTCATCAACTCCTATCTCGACACACTGCGCCTGAACGCTGAACAGGCAATGCGTGACCTTGTGGCCAGTGGCGACACGCTCACGGCAAAATTAGTGCGCTCTCGCGTTGTATCACGCAACAAGCTGGGGAATACCCAACCCACGTTCCTCTCGTTGTTCCTGCGTGTCTCCGAGGACGCGAGGAGCAAGGAGCGCACACGTGAGATATACCGGGCGACCGCAAAGAAAATCAGATTGTACGCCGAAGAGCAGGGAGCGGACGCGAATGCTTGGACGTTTGAGGACATCACCCGGTCGTGGCTCGCTGATTTCGACGCCTGGCTGATGAACAGCTCCCCTTCCAAGAATGCCCGTAATATCCACCTCCGCAATATCCGTCATGTATGCAACGTGGCGGTAGCAGAGCACATAACCACCTTCTACGACTTCCGCGGATTCTCCATCAAGGCTGTCCCCACCGTCAAGCGTTCACTGTCCGTCGAGAAGCTGCGGCAGCTATTCTCCCTTGAGGTTGAGCAGCACCAGCGGAAATACCTTGATGTTTTCGTACTCATCTTCTGCCTCATAGGCATCAACACCATTGACCTATGCCACCTCCGCAAGTCAGACGTGGTTGATGGGCGCATCGAGTATGACCGCAGCAAGACCGGGCGGCACTACTCAATCAAGGTTGAGCCAGAGGCTGAACGGCTGATTGCGCTATATTCCGGGGAGGGTGATTGGCTGCTGGACATCCTCGACCGCTACAAGAATTTCAAGGACTTCGCCCACCGCCTGAACGACAACTTGAAGCGGATGGGCGGCGTTGAGGTAGGGAAGCACGGCAAGAAGGAACGCCAGCCATTGTTCCCGCGGCTGACGACCTATTGGGCACGGCACTCATGGGCAACCATAGCAGCCTCGCTGGACATCCCTAACGAGACCATTGCCGCGGCACTGGGGCATGGGTACGGGAACCGCATCACGGCCATCTACATTGACTTTGACCGCCGCAAGGTGGACGAGGCGAACAGGAAGGTGCTTGACTGGGTGTTCTATGGCAAGAGAGCTACTTGAGCAACCGCTTCCCGAGCCATATCAGGGCATCGGTCGTAAAGTTGGCGAGCAAGTCGCTCCCGAAATCCACGTACCAGTTCTGCCGCTCCACGCGCCTCGCTATGTTGACGATGAGGTCTTGTTGCCGTGACAGGGCCTCCATTACCTCGCGGTGGTCCCGGTCAAGCATCAGGATATAGTCACGCCTGTCATCATCGCTCATTCTTGACAATGTGTCTGTGATGATTTTCCCGCGCACTATATCCCTCGTCTTCATGCCTTGAAATAATCCCTTACTGAAAAGTTGCCGTCCTCATCGCATAGCTTGTCCGTCGCAAGGTCGTACACCGCGCTGAAAATCTCGTCGCTCCTTACGTACTTGCCGAGGGTCTCGCTGCTGTCCGACATTATCATGTTCATCGTGACCCACAGGGCGCAGCTGTTGTAGCACGGGGTCTTCTCAAGTTCGTAGCCGTACTGCTCCATTGCTGATTCCCACTGGTTCCTTGTCCAGGGTGCTTTAGGCCTCATTTCGGAAACGATTGTCTCCGCTTCTTTAGGCGTGAGGTAGTTGTTCCACCTGATGCTCTCCAGACGCTGCACGTACTCCTCGGCCTTGCTCGCATTGCTGCTGATTAGGTCGTCCATCATGGTCGTCATCACGCGCCCGAAAGCCATCATGTAGGCTGGGTTCTTGGATGACGCCATATAATTGTACAGCATTGTGTACTTGTCTTTCAGTTCTTGTGCGTTCATTTCTTCGTGCGTTTGGTGCGGCCTGCTGCCGCTGGTTTGTCGCAGTTAGGGCACGGGGCTGTCGGTATCACCCTCGTCGGTGTCTGCGGAAGCCTCGTTGCCCTCTGCCCCTTTGTAAATAATCTCATACACCTTGTTATATATAGTGTCAATGTAGCCCTCAAGCAACTCCAGCCAAATCGCGGAGTAACTCGCGAGGAATGATATTGCGAGCGCGTCGAGCCATCCGCTGTGGCACACCTTGCAGAAGACAAGTGTTGCCCAAAAAGTGAGGCACTTGCAGCAGTTTATGACGTGAAGCGGGAATCCCAGCACCCTCTCCGCGCCCTCAACGAGACCGAGGTGGTTCGCGGTCACGCAGACGAACACGAGCAGCGCAATATCATCCATTACGCGCCAGTGGCTACATTGAGCGTTGTTGTTATAGCTATGCAGTTGGTTACGCTACAGCAGGGCTGGACGTTGGTCGGGGATGCCACCGCGATGCCAGCAGTCAGCGTCGGAGTCGTGGCCGCTGAACAGGGGACACATATCACCGTGTAGATGTTCTCTGTCCTCGGACACACGTTGCAGTTGCATCCGCAGACATACGGCATATAGGTACACGTCCCGCTAACAAGCACCTCGCAGCAATACGAGCCGTTGCCGACGTCCACGGGTGCGCCGAGTGCGTTGAATTTCAGGTCTGCCGCTATCGGGTACACCTCATTCGTGCAGAGCTTCCTGTTTCCGCATGTATAGTGGTCGAGAGCCAGCAGATAACTGGCGTTGGCGGCTGTACCGCCCGGTATCGTCGTAAGACTGACCACGATTGTCTTACCATTGTTGTTACAAGCCATAGTCGTTGTGTTTAAATTGTTTCGGGAGCCTATTGTCTGCGCCGCTGCCCACTCTGCGCTATTCTTCGCCTATTGGGTTTATCAGGGTGGTGTCGTTGTTCTGAATAGCCTCAACTCTCTCTCTCAGCCCTGCTATGTCCTTCTGCAGCTCGCCCAGCAGCCTCATATTGTTGTATGCGATTTGCGAGGAACAATATTGCCGTTGAAACATAGTGCAGGCCATGCAGTTGCCCGTGCATTGTGTTTTCCCTTCCATCACTTGAAATAGTTGATTATCTTGTTCCTGACGATTGGGTTGGACTCCCACCTGGGAAGCGCATTGGCTATCTTTTCCCCGGTCACCGCCCTCCCTGCAACTGCGTGCTGGCTGATGAACATCTTGAATGCGTTCTCTGCCCGTTTGGCCTCCTCCTCGCTCTCGGCGTAGATGTGGAATCTTATCTCATAGCCTCTCATGTCACGTCATTTATCGGTGGGAGTGGTGCGCTTGGCGGCTCTTGCGAGAGGCCCCGGTTGGCAATCACGTTACGGATGAACTCATAGCCGTTGGCGAGGGTGTCCTGATTCTCCTTCAGCCATGCCATAACCCCGTTGACTGTCTCCTTTGTGGATTCCTGCCACGTCGGCTGAACCGGGTCGTATGGAGGGAGGTCTGGCAGGGCTTCCGCAAAGTAGTCATAGAGCTTCCTTGCGTCTTCCACGTCGCCCTTGCTCGCCAAGAGACACTGCAGCAACAGCGACGCCTTGCTTGTCGGTCTGATAGCCTGTATCATCTCCAGCCTCTTTTGTTTCCGTCTTGTCCAAAGCATAAGTCAAGAATGGGCGCACCCGCCGTAGCGGATAACGCCCGAATCTCTTTAGCCGTTACAGCCGCAGGAGTTAGGGCAACTGCAAGGCTGTGGTGCTGAATAGAGGCTGACAGGAGTCGGATTCAGCGAGGCGCGCCCGGTTACAAAGTCCGAGTATGTCTGCTGCATCACGGAGTTAACACTCGACAATTCAGCAGCCTGCTGGGCGGTTAGCTGTCCTTGCTGGCTTCCGCTGACGGTGTCGGTGATAGTCTGATTGAGAGTTACGTCACCTGAGATACGCTCCTGACGCTCGGCTGCGAACAGGTTGGTCAGCTGGTCAAGCTGCCGTTGTGTCGCTCCAATTTGAGCGTTGGCGAGCTCCTTGGCGGCAATTGCAACTTCCTTGGCTTGCCCGGCCTTCGCATTCCCGTACATCGGGCCGAATATCCATGCGCCAATTGCGGCTGCTGTCCCCACTGTGCCTAAAACAAGACCCGCCACGCCGATACCTGAGGTGTGTGACTTCGCCTGCATATGCCCGACCTTGTACTGCTCGTAGGGCGACATGCTGTTGCTCTCACTGAGAGCCTTGATGGTCATCAAATCGTTAGTGTCCATAGTTGTTCATTGTGGTGAATAAATAGTAATATCACCACAAATTTAGCCACGTAGAGCGTGTTTCGCAAGTATTTCAGGGTATTGCTCAGGTCAGTGTCTGACCTCACGCGAGAGGCGTCTTACAATGCGTTTTATTGTGCTTTCGGACACGCCATACTTGTCCGAGAGGAAGCGCAGAATGTATTCCACCTTATTGCCCTCGCCTCGCAAATCAGAGTATTCCTCATAGAGCTCAATATGCTTGTAGTCATCCCGTCGGAGGTCAGTACTTGACATCACTTTTAGCAACTCACGGGCAATTTTCAAAAAATCTATCGCATTCATGTGCAAATGTCGCTTTATTTGTTTAACTTTGCACCCGTACCACCTACACATTATAACTTGTCTTGTTTCGGCGATTGGGCATACTCCCCCGGCCGCCGCGACAAGGCGCGTTATGATAAGTAGGTGGTACTCTTATTGTAAGCCGGGGGATTTTTATGCCCCTGCTAATCGTGACTTTTTAAAAACCGCCCTGTCTTCGCAGGCAGGACGGCCACTTTAAACACTAATACCTAAAAAAACTGCTAAAACAAATAATCAAAATAACATTCATCATTGGAATCCGCTGATTCTCTATCTACTAACTTTAAACCTTAACTATTAACCATGAAAAACCAATGAAAAACACACATATTATATTTACAATTATGAGTTTGTCTTGCTCCGCAGCACCACAATGAATATTCCAAGCACGAGCGCTGAGATTATCACCCACCTCGCTATTGCGGTTAGTGGCACTTTACGCTTGGTCACCTCCTTGCACTTCTCCCTTTCCAGTGCTTTTTGTAGGCTGTCAATCCTTGCAACATACCTGTTGGTGGAATCTACCACGATGACTTTCTCAATGTCATGGTAGTGGTGTATCTCTCTGATGGTGTCGCCGTCGTTGTTCAGCGTGATTGTGTGGGTCTCACGCTGCCTCACGGTGTCCACACGGACTTGATAGGACACCTCACGCAGGGTGTCGGTGTGATGGCTGTGTATGGTGTCATGCACGGTGACATATTCCGTAACCACCTCCTCCTTTGTGGTGCAAGAGAACAACGCCGTCAAGGCAATAGAGAGCATAATCAGCATGCCCGCTATTACCGCCATTCCCGTCTCACGTTGCTTGTCCATTTTCCAAACCGTTACAATTTGTAACCAGTTGTATTCTCGCCCTTGGCCGATTCCTCTATCTGCTCCAAGTCTGGCACCTCGCCGTTCTTGGCGCTCTCCATGAGCTTGAGCAATGCCGTGGCGAGTTTCAACGCTTTTGCCATGTCCGAATGGGTCTTTTCATCCGCTTTCTCACGGACGCTCAAAAACTCCACAACGCACCAAAAGATGCCCAGCGCAATGGTTATCAGAGGAACTTGATAGATAAGCTCCCAGCCAAACCACATAGGCAGCTTCGCCATATGTATCATTAAGTCTACACCCGCCGCGATGAGGATGCTTCCCTCGTACAAACAAAACTTGTAGCCAGTGCGCTTCAGAGCCTCTGACCGCCGGGCGTCTCCGCGGAGGAAAGCCTTGTACAACCCGGCACCCAGGTCTACCATCATCGCAAGGAAGACTATTATCGCCACGAATGCGATGCACACGGACATCCCCTTTATACCTATCAGCACATCAATCATTGTTTATCCTCGATTTGAATTTATACCATTCCTCACTGTTGTTTCTCTCTCCCGTGGCTTTGCCGTCATTCCCGTAGATTTTGCCATCGTTCCACCCGAAAATGCCTGGGCAGAGCTTGCCCGACACGTCATAGTGTCTGACAACATTCTCAGCGGGTATTCCAAACCTCTGCATCAAGTACTTGACGAGCCGCAGGGCATTTCCCAACGCCGCCTCGGTATAGTACCAGCCCCCGTGATTGGGGTATGCGGCTGATGTCCCCTTCACCAAATTAGAGCAAATCTCTATGCTGATGGTGTTTTTGTTTGTGGCTTTCCCGTAGAGCTGCCCACCGCCCGATATGGTGTTCTTCTTGTCGCCCACGCTCCAGCAGTAATAATTGCGCAGGTCGGGATTGATTTGCACGATTTCCGCATCATCCACCACAAAGTCGGCAGATGCCTTCCGTGACATGAACACATTTCTTGTGCTTGCAGCCGCCCCCCGGCGTGAGGTGCTTCCAGCGGTGTAGTGGATTACAATGTATTTGACCGGGCGGTTGGGGGCATACGTTATGTGCGTATAAATATACGCCTTGGTAATGTCGGGCTCTCCGTAAAGAGCTGCCCACGTTTTCTCGCCCACAATGCCGTCGGCCATGAGGGCGTGTTCCCGTTGGAACTCCATGACGGCTTGTAGGGTCTTGTCCCCAAACACTCCGTCCACATGAACAATGTCACCCATGTGCTTATTGAGCAGCCGTTGCAGTTCCATCACTTCGGCTCCCTTGCTTCCATTCCTAATCGTTATCATTAGCCATATCCTCCAAGCTTATTGGTTCAATATCAAACTCTTCTTCATTCATAGCACGTCCCCCTTGATTATGTGTTGTGTAATCAGGTCGGCATCCTCCTGCGTAACCTTGCCGTCGGAGTTGATGTCGTTTTGCTTGGTCACCTTGTTTGTGTTGGCAGCGTTGATAGTCTCCATCACGTCGGCAATGGTGATGCTGCCGTCGCCGTTCACGTCGCCCAGCTGGTACAAAGGCTGAATGTTGTAGACAACCATTTTGCTGCCGTTGTAATTATCTCCATCAGGCTTCATGTTGTTGAGGGCATAGTATCCGTCGAACTGGCCGTCCCATCCCCAGTTGACGTGATACTCGTCGGTGTCAGCCTTGTAGCCGTCAACGATATAGGTGTGCCCTCCAGATTTTGTGGATTGCCCGGTGAGGATGACAGGCCGGGCATTGGCAAGGTCGTCATAGATGATGCGCTCGAACTCCGCCTTGCCGACGGTAGACTGATAAGCGTGCTTGGCCTCCCCCAGCCTCAGATAGGAGTTGAGCGTGGTGTCTATGATTGTTCGGTTGGCCGAGGTCACCGACGTGCCGAAATCTGACCGCAATGCCTTTGCAATGTACTCACATAACTGTGCCACTGCCGCTTTCTCGGCTGTCGTCTTGGGTTTCGCAGCCAAGTGCCGCCAATCGAAAATAGTCAGTGGCGGCAATGACTCCACCACCGTCTTGCTGGTCGCCGTGGTGTACTTTGGGGTGGCCTTGCAGCCCCTGTGGATTCCACGCTGCACCAGCCAGTAGTACATGACTTGAGCCACTGCCAAGGCAGTACACCCGACCAACTGCTTCTTTTTGCCGATTTTCAGTCGGTCGTAGAAGGGGGCGTATTGCCCCCACTGACAAGCGACAAGTGGTGTAATGGAGTGTCTGGTCATATCATTCAATCATCGTTAGCGTGCAACCGATGGCGGCATGGTCAGAGAGTTGATGCTCCTGCTCCTCATCGACATTCCTGGAATTCTCACCATCGTACACCTTGACAGCCGACACATCGAATCCCTTGACAATAATGTTGTCGAGCACGGAATATGTTCGTGTGCCTGTGTTAAAGTCTCCCAAGTAGCCGTGGTTGGCCATCTTCCAGCCTGCATCAAGCCATTGGTCGAACTCCTGTGCGCCAGCCATGCGCTTTGCCTCGTCAGTGCCAGCACCGCAGTTGAAATCTGCACAGATTATCACGTAGTCTTTGCCAGCGGCGAACGCCATGAGCTCCTCCATTTGTGCTTGCCTTGCGACCTCACCGTCAACACCATGTAGTACTCTATTCCAATCAAGGTGCGTGGCTATCACATACACATCCTTATTGTTTACCTTAAATCTGCTCCACTCATAATACCAATTAGAGTTGCAAGCTGTGGCAAACGCCACCCAAGTAGACTCCTCCGCACGGAAATGCGAGAAAGTGGCTTTTTGGTTGTAGTCTCCATATTTAGGCCAAATATATGAATATTTCAGTAGGCCGAATATCTCATCCCTTGCAATCACATCAGGTTCACCGCCTGTGCCGTGAATCATGGTTTCATTATACTCACAGCAGCAGATGATGTCCGCATCCATGTCATTGATAGTCTCTTTCCAAATAGGCAAATCATGCGCAAATAATTCGGGGCTTCCATCATACCCCCTATCGTCGCCCGCAGTGCCTTTTGCAAAGCCGCCAACGTTCCATTGTACAACTCTCAACTTGACGGGGGTATCTGCTGCCAAGTCCTTGCCTGGCACATTCTCCACCACCGTTCCTAATTCCACTTCATAGCGTGTGCGCATTCCACCACCATCCACAGTGGTCATAAGGAGATAAGCACCGTCTGACGGGATGGTCACAATCAACTCACTGCCCACATACCTGCTGCTCCCCCCTGTCGCAAATGGGATGGCGTCGCCATTGGCATAGTTATGCGTGGGGTCGTATGCACTTGTTGCAACTGCTATTTGTCCTATTTTGTCAATAGACCGAACTCTCATTACATTCCCAGGGGTCACTTGCAGGGCTATATGACGTTGTGCGTATTGGCCAACACCAGAACTTGTCGCATAGTAAAAAGTCTGCCGTCCTATTGAACAAAGCCTGTCGGACAACCCGCTTAAATCAATTTTCGACGTTGGTGTAAATACCTCTTCGCAATTCTCTTTGGCAAGACTAACTCGTGTTTCGACAAACGGTGTTCTGTCCTCTGGCTCGGAACCAGCCTGATAAGCGAACACATACAAGAAGGCACAATCCTCAGGCACATATCCATCATAATTGCCAGAAACAAGGTTCCCCCATCCATCACAATATGAAACCGCACTGTTGTTGGTATAAGCGGGCTCTGCTGACAAGAATGCAAACCTCACATTAAGACCAGTGTGACGAGGTGTTATTCTAATTCTTTTACCCGCAAATTCAGATACGGGAATCACCTTTGCCTTGTATGTGTCAGATGTTGACCATTTAAGGGATGAACTGTTAATGAAACCATTGGCATTGGCTACATCATAACCGTGGTCTACCCATTTGCTTGCCTCATTTATATCTTCAGTGTTGTATTGTGCTTGTTTCGTCAAGTCAGTCGTTGATATATAGTTCAGAATGTCAACTCTTTCAGGGCGGTAGTCAGTACCATCACCTGATACATAGACATAGAGATAATTAGCGTCATCAGGGACAACGTCTATTACATAGCTGTCATTACAGTCAACTACAGAGCATCCCGTACAAAGGATGGATGTTGATGTGGCAGCAGTTGGTGCAGACTTAGTAAAGGCATATCGGAGCTGATTTGTTCCTTTCACTATCCGTATTTTTCCACCTCTATATTCATCCATTGGTATAAAACCACCGTAATATGGAACACTGGATGACCCTTTTTGATACCACCCGTATTTTGACGAATTTACGCTTATATATCCATTTGCTTGCGCTATGTTGACACCGTTGATTGTTATCTCTGCAATAGGAGCTTTAAATGTTGCCTCATTAACGGCATCCGTGATTCCTTTCTGGCTCATCGGGTTAACCGTGCTCCCGCCCGTGGTTTGCTCCATCGTTGATATATTTCCCGTAGACGGGTCAAACACAGCACTTTGACCTTGCGGGCCTGTCGCTCCCGTTTCGCCTTTGTCGCCTTTATCACCAGTGTCGCCTTTGTCGCCTTTGTCGCCCTTGTCTCCCTTGCTCCCCTTGGAGCCGTTGTGCACCTCCAGGTCATAGGTGTCCCCGTCGGTGTCGGTGATTCGGTACGTGCTCACTCCCTCATCCTCGGTGGACACCGACACAGGGGTGATTGACGCTATGCCGTTGCCGCGCTCACCTTGCTCTCCCGGCACGCCCTTGAGATTCTGGAACAATATCTCAAGCACGCCGTTCTCGTAGTTAGCGGAAGCTGATGGAGTGCCGACATTGCCGTCCACGTCCACGCTCACTCTCTCAAGGCTGGCGAATGAGTCAGATGCGATTACATTGCCATGCCTGTCCTTGATTACAATTCGATTGATTGCCATATTCCTCTATTTTTACTTGTTCTCTATTCACGTCTATCTCCACATTGCCGCCCGACTGCAAGGTGAACGTGCCTATGCTGCCGCCCTCGCCGTCAGGCTCCGATATGATGCTCGCAAGTCCATGCGTATATATCGTCATCGTGGCATCGTCCACCTCGGCGGCGAAGGTGTCATCCACATAGTAGGTCTCCTCGCCGAATGTCTCCATGCCGCCCACGTTGCCGCACTTGTTGTCATCGACAAGACGGAACAGCGGAAGCGACTTCCACCGCCACGGATGACCCTGGTATGTGCCGCTGGCCTCCACCGAGTAGAGCGTCTTCGCCGTGGCTGATTTTTTCACGTCAACGACGATGTCACCGTAGGCGGTCAGCTCATAGTCGGCTGGTATCCGTTGGTCGGGGAAGCGGACCAGATACACCGACAAGTCCTCTATGTCAGCGAACGACACACCCTCCACCTCCGACGGTACGCAGTTCTTGTAGCATATATGCACCTTGAAGTCGTTGCCCCACGGCGCTCTCAATATCTCACCTGTCATAGTCTCTGTACCTTTCTTTCGAGTTGCTTAATGCGGCTAAAGGCATCGGTCTCGCCAACCTCATAGACGGGGCTGTCCCATGGGATGTCGAGCTTCAGCTCATAGCCTATTATCCTTGATACTTTGCTGCCACCGACAAGCGCATCGTGCATCACCTCCACCTTCGTCCCCTCGGGCAGCAGCGAGCCATCCTCCACCGACATCATGTTGCACCTGAATGTCCACCCGTCGTTGATGATAGCGTCAAGGTATTGTTCCGCGAACGTCTTGAGCTGCGCCTCCGCGTTGGCGAGCAGTCCGAGGTCATCCATTGCCTTCACGTCCCATCCAAGCAATACGAACGTGTCGCCCACGCTTGGTCGCAGAATCTCGTTGGGCAGCTTTGCCCCGTAGTCCTCGTTGCGGATGAGCGTGTAGAAGCGTCGGTCGTTGCCCCTCTCCTCCCGGAACGACACGTCAAAGGTCATCCCGGCGAGCAGATAGCCACCGTCGTTCCTCGTCCATTGCAGCTCCTGGCCCTCGTAGGCACTCTGCTCCTCATAGTCGTTGATGAACAGGGCCTGCAATTTCTCCCCGTCCTTGACGAACTCACGCCTGAACGGGAATGCACTGCCGTCTATCTGCTCGGCCTCAAGCGTGTAGGCTGTCCAGGGCCATGTGTATCGCGTCCCGTCAGAGTATTCAAGCGCGTCAGTCCTCGACTCGGTGCTCACGCTTGTCACCCGCAGGAAGCACTTGGGATAGATGTTGTCGTTGAGTATTGTCCGCTCCACACGCTGCACCTCAATGTAACCGAGCGACTGCACATAGTTGAGGGGGTAGGTGGCGAACGGAAGCCGAACACGCCTCTCCCCAAGACCTATCACGCTCGAGGGGTCGTCGGTGTCGTCCGTGTAGTACGACATCGGGATGGCGTAGGAGAGGTAGTCGAGCAGCTCCACACGCTGCCCCTCCCAGTTCGATGAGCTGTAGAACCCCGTTGGCACTCCGTTGTCGAATCTGAAGAAATAACTCATCGGCTCGCCCTCCGACAGCTTCAAGGGGTTGAACGTGATGTCATACGTCGTGCCGTTCCAAATCAGTCTGGCAGGGAACGCCACACCCACGGGGTACAGGCCGAAATTCACCTCCACCGGGGTGCCATTGTTAGGCGCGTACTGCTGCTGCGTCGTAGGGGTGTCGCGGCGAATGAGAGTTAGAGTCATGTCTATTTTCAGCTTGCACGTACGGTGGGAGCCAGCCTCCGGGGTGATTATGCCGCCCTCGGATATGATGGGCTTCCAGTAGAAACTGCCCTCGTTCTCCGCGTCTGCAACAAACACCTCGGTCTTCTCCAGACTCGCTATGACAAGCGTGTCGCTGGAGTTTGCGTCCTCTATTATCAGCTTGGCGACGAGCGTGGCCTCGGTATTGCTTAATTGCGGAGCGTAGAATCTGATGCCTGCCACCACCTCGTCAAATCTCAGGGAGTCGCCCCCGAAACTGAACTCCTCGCTGCCGCTGGCAAGTGCATAGGCCTGGTAGTGGATAGTGCCGCCAATGGTGCTCAGATTGTGGGTGTCGTATGTTGGCGTCAGCGTGCCCGTGCGCGCAATGATGGCCTCGCCTATGATATAGTCGCTCGCTATCATCGTGTAGGGGTTGATTGCCCTCGTGCTGTCACGGAACAACAGACCGCCTTGGTTGTCCACCGTGTCCACGTCAAGGTACAACTTGCGGCGGTAACTGTCGGGGACGTTCTTCGTGCCACCAAAAACGTATAACCTATTTGCGTAGCTCGTCATGTCACGGCTGGCGGTCATCGTCTCAACGTTGTCACCAAGAACAAACTCCACAGGTTCATTTGCCAGCTCGCACTTCCCGAAATTCAGCCAGCCGTACTCCACGTTGTTTTCCGTCTCATAGGTCACCCACCACTCACACTCGTAGGCGTTGGCGATGGCGGTCAGAGCCGAGCAGATGTGCTCGCCCTTGTAGTCCATGTAGCGTATCTCCTTGGCTTTGCTCGCGCTTGGATGTATGCGCACCTTGTAGGGTCGCCCGTAGTAGGTCAGGCCAGCCGCCACGAGGTTGCACAGCACTTGCTCAAGATGTTGAATAAGTGGACCAGTCAGACACCATATAGCCTCCTGACGCTTCCATCGGTCACTGCTGCTGTGTACCTGCAGCTTCGTAGTGCCGTCTTCCTCGGACACGTCCACCGAGGCTGCGCCCATCGGCGCGGTGAGCATCAGTATATGGTTCTCCCAAAGCTTGTAGGCGCGGTCAAATCGCAACTGATAGTCATACCCCCCGGTCGCCTTGTTGTAGGTGGGCAGCTGCTTCTCAGTGAGGAAGAACAGGCCGAACACCTCGTCACGGATATAGTCACCAACCATGAACTCCTCTGGCTCTGCCAGCGAGAATACAAGCGTCACGCTGTCCTCACCCATCAGGTGGTACTTCCGCGTAGACCCCCGGTTGATGGGCACATTGAGCACTTGCGACGGCATTCCGCTCCAGTCGTCGCTGTTGTAACGTTCAATGTCTATGGTGACTCGTCGCCTCATGCTGATATATCTTGGGTTGTTCTGTCCTTGGGGTTAGGCTCGCGCAGACGGAGCATGAGCTTGGCAATGCCCGAGAGGTACTGCGTGTATTGGGTGCAAGACACGTATCGGCACTTGTACACAACACCGAGCTCATGTGACGTGGTGATGCTTACATCCCCGGCCTCAAGCATCGCACGGAAGGCGGCGTATTTCGTCAGAAATTCCGACTTGCTGCTGGCGGTCAGATGCACGGGCAAGCTGATTTCACGCTCTGTCACCTTCGCCCCGGCAGAGATTCGGCGTGTGCCGTGCTCAAGGCGGCTCTCGTTCACTATGTCGTCCTTCATCGTCAGCGGGGCCATAAGTGCCGACATGGCCTCGTCCGACAGGCTCACACCGTAGGTGGTGTAGGCGTCCTGTCCGTTGATGATTAATTCTCCTGCTGGCATATCTACAAGTTGTTGGTGTTAACTACTATCTTGTCTATCTTCTCGCTGAAATCGTTGAGCATTCGCTTGTTCAGCGACACGATGTCCTCAAGGTGGGTGTTCGACAACGCCACAAGGGTGCGCATGTCGTCAAGCGCAGTCACGTTGCTCGTCACTATTCCGTTCATCTGCGCCAGCGAGCTGACTATCTGCTGCCGCAGGGCATTGCCCGTGGCGGTGTTGATTTGAATGGCGGTCAGACGTCCGTTGAGGATGTCGCCCTGCTCCTGGGTGAATGATTTGGCGGCGTTGTACGTTGCGCTGCCCTCGCCCGACGAGCCATAGCCCGTCACTGCCGAGAGCTCGTCACGCAAGCGTCTGCCCTCGGCTGACAGTCCCATGTAGTCGGTGCGCAGACGGTCAATCTCTGATTGTGTCAGACCATCCTCGGCCATCGTTGCGAAGCTCTCATACCATGCCTTCAGACGCTCCCTGAAGCTGTTGTCAAGCTCCTGGTTGAGCAGCGCGTCGAACATGTATTTCTCAAAGTTCTCGCTGAAAGTGTGGGCGTCCGAGTCCATGTCCGAGAGCATACTCGCAAAGGAGCTGTACACGTTGTCGAATGTAGTTGAGGTTAGCTTTTTGCGAAGTGCGTCGGTGGCTTCATTTATTGAGTCCCAGCTATCAGCATACGCATCCATATACTGCGCAACGTTGGCCGCCCCTTCGTCTGCGAGGTCTTTCAGATGCGCCCACACCGTCGGTGCATACTTGGCTATATCGTGCATCTGCTCCTGCGTCAGATTCCAAAATTCAGAGGCTCTCGTCACCGAGGTTTTGGCGATTGTGGAAATCATCTCCCACTCCTCGCCGGTTATGCCCTTGTCAATCCTGTAGTTAGACGAGTGCTTGCCGCCAATGCCAGTTCCCCACGTCCCTGTGTTATGCTGCGCGCCTGTCCGCAGCATCAACTCGCGTGTGTTGTTTGCATTCTTGTTCAGGAACTCGACTTGCTTGTTGTATATCTCTATCGCCTCTGCCGGGGAAGCCTCTTTGATGTCTTTGGACAACTCCTTGACGGCCTTAATTAGCTCTTTGTTGGTTTCCGTCAGTTTCCGGGTATCTTCGGCAAGAGTTTTGTCTGATAGTCCGCCAACTCCGAGCACACCTCCGATGTTGTTTGCAGCACTCAGAGCTTTAACTGCTGCGCCGACATAGTTGCCGCTCGCAAAGTCCGCGGCAGCCCCGGCGGCGTCGTTCACCGCGTTAATACCCATTTTCGCTTTTTCGCTCGCATTGCCAAGTCCGAGATTACTCAATAGTTCTGGTAAGTCACCGAGGTAGTTGTTCACCCATTCCGCGGCATCAGCGAACTTCCTTGCTATCTCATCGGCTGACCTCTCGGCGGCAGCGTCCTCCGCTTGTGCCGCTTTCCGCGTTGCTGCTGCTGTTCGCTTCCTTGCCTCATTGAGTTTTGCCTCTGCTTTGATGACATCTTCCTTGGTATTCCTACCTTGTTCTTTGCCTAATCTTACGGTTATCAAGTTGCCTGCCGCAGCCGCCTCTTCTTTCCTTGCTTTTGCGAGCTCATCTTGGGCATCTTGAGCCTCTTGCAGCAGCCTGTTATGCTCACGTGTCTTCTCGCCGATATAGTCAAACAAGGTGCTCTGCTCGCTGATAGCCGCATTTATCTCACGCAGTTTCTCTTGGATAACGGCCATCTGGTCGATTGGTAGGTTGCCGCCGTCCAGAATGCCCTGCAACTGGTCCCTGAGACCTTCCAGGTATTCTTTTGTGTGCCCCTCAAATGATGCGAACACACCGCCCCAATTTACGTCGAAGGAGGTCGAACCAAGTTCTTCAAGCTGCTTGTCACGCTGCATTTGGATGGCGGCTATCTCATAAGGGCTTTTGTTGGCATCCCTCGCCTCGACTATCTTCCGCTCATATTCCTCAGTGATGGCGAGCCGTTGCTGCTCATACGTGCCGTATTCTTTCAGAAACTCTCGCATGGCCGCAGCCTGTTCGCTTGCTTCATCCCTTAGGGTTTTCTCTCGGAGCTGCTGGTAGTGCTTTCTTATTTCCGCACCCTGAGCGTCGAACCGTTTCAACAACCCCGGTGCGTCACGTTCTACCATAGCCTCATATTCCTCATCGGTCTTTTTGATATAGTTGCTTTCGTCTCTTCCTTTAGCTGAATTGCGCCACAAGTTTAAATCGTAATCCTTGGCAGAACTAATCAGACTCTTCCGCTTTTCCTTGATAGCGTTCAACTGCTCAGACTCCTGTTGGTTCAGCTCACGTATAGCCTTGTCCGTTTCATTTTCTATGTTCGATATGTATGCGTTTTGGAAATTATCCTCTACCTCTTGAGCGATTTTCTGCAACCCCTCTTTCCATTCAACGATGAGGTTTTCGGTTTCTGCCTTTGCTTTGTTTGCATCCCATGATGAGCCGCCGCCACCACCTTTTCCCGAGCCGCCTATACGAGGAATTGGTTTTGTACCTACATTACCATTTTTATCAACCGTATATCCTTCAATGCCCTTGAGCTGAGCAGCAGCATTCTGCTCAGCTTTCGTCCATGCATCTTCGAAATATGCTATGTCGTCATCGAAAGTTTTTAGGTATTCACTTCTTCGTTTTTTCGCTACCTCAATGCGAAAATCGTTCACCTTTTTTGCACCAGACTCCGTGAGTTTGACTTCCTCATAAAAGAAATTCTTGTTTTTAATATAATCACCCTCAAAAAGATTCGCGCCCCATAAATCATCAAGTGTAGGTGTGTCACCTGCTTTGACGGAGTAATACCCAGTTCCGTATTTTATTCTATCCTCGTTGCTCAGGTCTGTTCCCCTCGCCGCATTCTCTCTCTTCTTAATCGACTCCTTGTACAATTCCCCGAGCGCCTGCGCTTCTGCAACGGCCTTCAATGCTGCCACTACTCTTGGAGCCATTCTCACCAGAACATCTTCCGCTGCAACGACGGAGTTCACCGACAATCCAAGTTGGTTGAACATATTACTGTTCCTTTTGACCCATTCGGCTTTCTCGTGCTCGTTTTTCAGCATCGACCACTCCACCTGCATTGCCCTATATTTGGCCAAAACATCACCGACTGACTTGCCGATAGAACTTGACATTTCCTGATGTCTCGCTCTTAAATGCTCAGTCTCCTCGGCTTGTCTTCGCTCTTCATCAGTGGCCTCCCGTGCGCCTTTGGCGAACAGGGCGAATGCGCCTACAACAGTAATCAATGCTGTCGCGAGTAACACGTATGGGTTGGCCTTGGCAACGAGGTTGAACGCCCTTTGAGCAATGGTAGCTGCCTTTGTGACAATGACGCCCTTTCCCTCAGCAGCATTCCTGATTGTAATAGCCTTAGCCGCCGCGGCTTCTTGAACCCTTCTTACGCCGAGCATCAATGCGCTCTGCTGTTGCAAGTTGGTCTGAATGACTGTAAGCGCATTACTAATGGCGAGCGATGCTTGTAACTGGGTCTGAATAGCTTGAAGTTTTTCTTCCTCTACTCCAAGCATGGATGCCACACCCGTAAAACCACCTATTGCGCTTGTGGCAAGGTTTATTCCCCCGGCAAGGGCGTCCCAGTTATTAGTATCAGAGGCCACGTTGTTGATTGCATCATTTACGTCGCCCATTGCATCTCTCAACGTCGCCGCATCATTAGTCAACTGTTCTATCTTATGCTGGAGTTCTATCCCCGCTGCTGAGTTTTTCTCGCTGGCTGACATATTGCGGTACTCAAGCGTGAGCTCCGCTATCTGCATGGTCAGCTCCTTCAGCCGGGCACGCAGACTCTGCGAGGAGTTGCCCATGGTGTCCATGCCACCGCCGCCCGTCATTGACTGCTGCATGGAGACAAACTCCTCCTTGGCCTCCTTCAACTCCACGGTCAGTGCCTCGTATGCCTTGCGCTTCTCCTCCACGGACTTGGCGTCCCCGGCCTTCTCCGCACGCTCTATCTCGTCGGCAAGGGCGTTCATCTGATTGGTGAGGTTAATCACCACCGAGGCTTGCTTGTCGAATGCGTCGGTCATTACCTTGGAGGTGTTCCTGACCGAGTCCTGCACGCGCTTCATCGCCTCAAGAAACTGACTGTTGTCACCCGTTATGTCGAATTTGATTGCCATCTTTCTATCTCCAGTCCATTGATTTGATTCGCTCCATGTTCTCCTTTGTCGCCATCACCACGTCCTCGTCCTTGCACAGCACCTTGCCGGGGAGCCTCTTGCGCTCGTCGTCCGTCAGGTACACGGTGTTCACCTTGTCGGCCATCAGCAGCCTCAAGGTGGCGTAGGAAATACCCCACACCACATAGTCCACCGTCCAGCCATAACGCTCACAAGCAGGGTCTATCAGCGCACCGAGAATGGTCTTGCCGCCAAACGACATACTGCTCTTGTCCGATTTCACGCGCAGCACGGCATTCATTCCCTCACTCTCCTCGTCGATGCCGTAGTGCTTGCGTATCTCCGCGGAATGGTCGCTCGCGGTGTAGTAGATAAGCAGCGTGGCGACGTCCTCATTAGTTGCTCCAGACAACTCGCCCACCACCCACTTGATATACTCGGCATCGAAGCACTGCGACTTGTTCTCGCACGTCATGTAGGCCACCAGCCGCAGACACTGCTCACGGTGCTCCATCACCACGCCCACCATCTCCAGCACGCTCGACCGGGAGATACGCTCCTCGCTCACGCCCATACTCTCCAGCTGCCGCTGCAGCAATATCATCTTGCCGAGCGACAGTGGGTATAGACGGAATAATTTCTCACCCAGCGAGAAGCCGTAGGGGGCTTCCATGATGACATCCGTGAGGTGTTCTGCGATTGATTTATCCATAATGACGTCGTCTCACTATGCTGCGGTTCTCCGTATGCCACGGTTCTACCATGGCCCGAAACAAGTTGCAGCTTATTTGCTTTAATGGAAAAATAGGCGGTGTTTCAACCGCCTATCCTTTAGCCGTTAGTCACGGTGCTGCCCGCGAGAATGACCTCTGATGCAGGAAGCGCAAAGGCCGAAGAGCCCTCGCTGCCGCCGCTGTCAAACGAGCTGCCCTCTGCGAATGCAATGGTGTTCGTGGCAGAAGAGCCTGTACCGCTTGTGGAGAGAGTTACCACACCCCATTTAACGGTGTCGCCAACACTGGCTTTCAGCGCGTCCATCTGCACCTCCCACATGCCACCGTCGTTGGTGTTGAAGGTGTCATCCACGGTCACGGTGTTGTCCTCCACGTAGATTCCCTCACAGGTGGGGTCCTCGGGCTGGATGAGCAATGAGTAGTGATGGTCCACACGTCCGTCTATCGACGGGAATGGTTTCGCTCTGAGCGTTCCGTCGGGCATCTTGCCCTTGCGGATGTTGAACAGGTTCTGGTATGTCGAACGCTTGTATTTCACGTCCTCATTCTCGCCACCCTCAATCTTGGCCTCAATCTTGTCTCCTTTCTGGACGGTCAACTGGGTTGTACCCTCTGCCGGGGTAATCAGCTCCTTCCACTTGGCACTGGAGTCGTCCTTGTCCTTCACGAAAATTCGGGGCTTGCCCCATGAAATTCTTGACATATCCTAATCGTTTTAATTGTTCCAATAATCATACTTAATTCTCACTGATACGAAGTGCTGGTGTATGGGCGCGTCCTCGTAGGTCTGAATGGTGGCCGCAAGGCCGAACTTGTAGTCCGAGCGGGCGCAAGTCAGCGACTCCACCCACTCCGCTGCCGCAAGCTCTATCTCCTCGGTCCTGCCGCTGTCCTCGACAAGCGCGCCGTTGTCCCATGGGTCAACGTCAGCCACGTAGATGTTCACTACCACGACACCCGTCTGCACCTCGCCCGGAAGCCCGGCCACAAACGTCACCACGGCGTCCTCCTTGCGGGAGTCCCGGGGGCGCATACCATTCCTGTACACGGCACCCGAAATCATCGACGAAAGAGTGCTGTCCTTCAGGAATTGGTATATATCCCCCTGTACTTGCTTGCTTGTGCGTATCATTGCTGTGTTAGTTCTGACATCAACTGATTGACGAGCTGCTCCGCGGTCAGCTCGGCCGTGTCGAGCACGTCATACCCCTTGGCACTTACATATTCCGCGTAATGCATGCCTGCGACTACAATCAGCGCGAAGCCTGTCGGGTAGTTGCTCGCAAGGCTCTCGGCAAACGACTTGCCAGCCTCACTGCCTTGCTTGCCATTGCCCACCGAGGCGAAGGAGCTCTCGGAGATTATCTGCCCGTCAACCACAAGCACGTATCCGATACTGCTGCGCAGATTTCCCGTGTCATCTATGTAGTTGGGGCGGTGCGGTCTGTCCGCACCCTCGTCTGCACGGCTCATGGAGGGCAGGCTCCGGGCGGCGTTCACGCACTTCTCGCCGATGACCTGGAGGTTCATTATCACGGCTCTCATTGTCCGCTCTATGGCCTCGTTCACCTCGCGCTCTATCTCCTGTTGTATGGTCGGCATTGCATGATGTTCTGAGTTATTTTTCCCGAAAATTGTCGAGAGACAACGAAAGTATCCGCATTGGGCGGTTACCCACCTCAAGTGATTTTCGTCGCTCCTCGTTGTCCTAATGCGCTCACACGGTCAGCCGGGTCTGGCAGACGGCGGTGAGGTAGTCCACGGACGCAACGGAGTACTCCCCAATCACGCATCCGCGGCAGTCCCTCAGCCTCACCTGCTCGCCCCTCACGCAGAACGGCTGCTCCTCAACGTACACCATGTACGAGGCAAGCGTATAGTGCTCACCGTTAGTGGTGGCTCGCTTGTCGTGCGTGTATGGCACGTACTGACACGGCAGAGGACATCCCCAGTGCCTCTCGCCATCCACGGGGTGACCCGTCTCCGGGTCAATGCCGCCGCCAAGCTTATGCCTCACCTCTATAGTGCCGTTCTGGATAATCATTACAGCCGTTTTCCTTTATAACCATATAGCGTCTTGGGCGGACCCTCCTCCTCCATCTCGTCGTATATCTGATGCGCCATACCGCGCATCCGCATACGCTGCTCGTCGGAGAACGAGTAAGACTGACCGCCCTGAGTCACGTTCGGGGCATAGGATAGCCATAGCAGCAGGTCGGCGCGAGATAGGTTGAATGCGCGCCCCTGCAGTATGTCCACCGTCGTCTCCTCGTTGAGGTCAACACCCCTCCGCTCCGCAACCTCATTAATAGTGCGGAGTGGGATAGGGTAGGAGTTGATTCCCCTGAGGGCTTCGAGAATAGTATTCATGTCACGCCATTAAGAGTTAGCTGCCTGCTTAATGGTCACCGCGAATGTGTTGTAGCCGTCGCTGATAGTGATGACCGCGTCACGTGCCGGGGCACTTGAAGCGCTATTGGCGGCGACCTTCACGACAATCTGACCATCGGTCTTCTTCACGGTGGCCCAGGTCTGGTCGGACTCAACGTCCAGCAGGGCCTCGTCGCCCTTGTAGGCAACGCCGAGGGTAACAGTACCAGCGGTCTTGGCCACTGATATCTCGTTGTCCTCGGTCATGTCGTCGTTGCTGATGACCAACGCCCCGTCAGCCACCTCGTCGGCGGTGAGCAGATAGATGCTGTCAGCTCCGTCAATCACTGGCATACAAAGTGCCTGCGCGGCGGTGAACTCCTCAAGAGGGTCAGTCTTTGAGTACTTCGAAAGGAGCGTGTGGCTACCTGATTTCTGATAACTGACCTGTGCCACCGGGTTGGTCTCCTCGGCCAGTGTGCCATAGACAAGGCGTCCCACCACCTCGCTGGGGACACCGACGATGTTGGCCTCTACCCATGGGCGTACAGGGGTTGTCGTACCGTCCGGGTTCTCAACCTTGAACACGCTGTCCACGATGTGGAATGTGGCTCCGAACTCGTCAGTCAGAGCGTCAAGGAACGCACGGCGGCTGGGCACGGGAAGCAGTCCGAGGTTGGTGATGACCTGGTTCTCGAATGTGGCGGTGAGGAGCTTGGCCTGCAAGCTATTCCGCATGTAATTGAAATACTTGCGGGTCAGGTACACGTGGTTTATTACGTTGCTGTCCTCGTTGGCCTTGGTGAACAACTGACGGAGGTCGTCGATTGGGCGGGCAACGTTCTTGCCCCACGGAGCGACCTCTGCCTTGAACTTGTTTGCGGCAAGGTAGCCGAAGTCTGCGCGCACTCCTGTTCCGTCGTTGGTGCTGTCGTCGTCAGAGGCGTCTGCCACGAGCACGAGGCCCGAGGACAATGCCTCCTCGAACATAATCTCCTTGCGGACATCAATGGCCTTTACGGCCTTGGGAGCGTCGTCGAACACCTTGCTCGCCACGGTGGCCTCATCCGCGCCACGGGCAATCATGATGTTGACGTTGGTGATTTGCTTCTCGCCCTTGCGGAATTTCACGCCGAGCTTGGCGATTGTCCCTGATGCGTTGCGGATGGCACCACGCTTCTTGAGGGGTAGCGAGGAGTCGAGCGCGACCACGTCTGCGGCCACGATTGAATGGTTCAGGTCTGTCGAGCCCCAACTCAAGTCAGCGGAGTACTCCTCCGTCAGCATCGTCTTGTGGAGCATGACAGGCTCTGTCTTCTGGTCGTTGAATTTCTCGGTAATCTTGCCAATGACAAGACGGAAGTATTTGTCAACGATTTCGGCAAATAAACTTGTTTGCATAATTACGATTCTGATTAGTTGGTTAATACAGCCACTGGATGTTAGGCAGGGCAGACTTCATGGCCGAGGTCACCTCGAAGGGACATGCCTTCTGATTGACCTGACCCATAGTGAGTATGGCCGCGCGTGGGTCAGCGACGGTCACGGTGGCCTTGAGTACTCCGATGTAAGAGTGGTTTGCGGGCAGCGAGCCATAGGCTGTGCCGCCAGCGTTCAGGGGCATCGGCTTGATGACACCCTTGTTGCTTGCGATGAGGATATGCCCGGCCTTGATGACCGTCGTTCCGCTCGCAACGCCAGTAACGTCGAGCGTGCGGCCTCCGGGAATGTCACCGAGACAATTCACGATGACAATGCTGTCGAGACCATCCTCGACTTGGTAAGTCTCGCGGTTGAGAATTGCGTTTGGCATAATCTAATTTTTGTAGTTAGAAAATATTGAGTTTGTCAACGACGGCTGCTGCCTCTGCGTCGGTGGCCTCCTGCGTGCTCGCTGCTGCCCCGGCGGCTGGCTTGATGCCTCCGTTGGTTGGTCGGCCGAAGACTGCCCCCTTGGCACCCGTCACCTTGACCAGCTCGTCTACCTCCGCGGCCACCTCGCCCTTCAGCGTGGTGAACTCCTCGTCGGTGAGGGCGTCGACGCTGATGCGCTGGTAGCCCTTGCGCTGGTTCTCTGGTAGTCGGCTGATGATGCCATTAAGTTCAGCCTTGCGGCTCTCGGTAGTGCGTTCACCCTCCATCTTGTTCAGACGCTCGGTCAACTGCTTGTTGCTGTCAATCAGTGCCTGAGCCCATGCAGGAGTCTGCTCGCCGCCACCCGTGTGGGTGGTGCTTGTGTCTGGCTTGATGTCTTCCTTTGCAACCTTTACGCCGTCCTTCAGACCGTGCTTGCGCTCATAGTTGAGCACTGCTGTCTTCTGCGCCCCGGTTGCTCGGCTGTCACCATAGCCCTCAATAACGTTGATGAGTTCCTCGGTCACCCCCTCTACGGCGGTTGTGACCTGTTCCTCTGTCGTGACAGTCTTAGCCAGCATAACGGCTATCCTGTCAAGAATGTCTGCGCTGACCCCCTGGAATTTGGCTTTCAGCGCCTGTAGGATTTTTTCTTTCATGATATACTAATTAGTTTACTTTGCAAATTTATGCAAAAATTTAACATAACGAACAATGTTGCAATACTTTAACAAGATTTAACTCAATAAAAACGTAAAAATAAATTTCTTAATATATTTTTTCAAAAGTTAAAAAATACATAAAATAATATATTTTTTTGCGAAAAATTTGGTATTTTGAAAATAAAACACGAACTTCGCGGTGTGATTACGAAATAAACACTTTAAACACTGCAAAAATGAAAACTTTACATTACACCACCTCGGAAATCAACCGCAACTTCAAAATCAAAGTCTTCGGTTATGTGAACGGCAAGAAAGTCAACACCCTCGTCGGTGTCAGCGGACTCCTCCGCATCCTGGACGGCGCGACCGACCTCGTCAACCGCCTCCTCGACCGGGCGTTCAACGGCAAGGACGACAAGTGCGTCTGCAAGCTCCGCAGGGGTATTAAAGTCACATTCTACTGCTTCTAATCAACATTTAACAACCCATAAAACCATACAATCATGATAACCTACGCACAACTCAAGAGCATCGCAGAGAAGAACAACTGCAAGGTAGAGGTACTCCCGGTATACAGCAAACCAGTCGAGTACTACGCATTCGAGGACGGGAAGCTCACCATCAAGGAGCACCGCACCCACCTCGGCTTCGAAATCGGAGTCAGGAATCTATACGGACGCAAGGGTCGCAGCGAGTGGCAGTGGTTCTGGTTCTCTACATTCGGCTGCCCCGAAACGCTCGAGGACGACACCGAGCTCCTTTTCTCTCACCGCTACAGCCAGCTGACCGGGAAATACCATAAAGGCGTTTGGGAGCGCATCAACGTCCACTGCTACGTCAGTAACGACAAATAACAACCGGGGGAGCCAGTCTCCCCCACAAACAACCACGATTATGAAAGAAATCACATACCACCACACAGCAACGGCACGTGGCTACGTCCCGGTAGAAGGAGGCTACGATGAGCCTTACAACGGTCGCTTCGGCAGAGGTTACATCAAGCACTACCCCAACAAGAGCGGCCTCCTGAATGGCTGCCGTTCAAACACCTATCACCGCATCGAGTACTACATTTTCGACAACAAGTAATCAACCATTTACACCAACAATATTTTCAAACCATTTAAATTTCAAAGTTATGACAATGAATGCAACAACAACCGCTCATCAGCAGGGACTGAATGAGGTAGTGATGAACAAAGTTCAGAGAATGATTGACGGCAAGGCCGTCGGAGTACAGGCAACCATGGAGCGTCTCGTCAACGAGGGCAGAATCGCCCAGGACTACATCGCCCCGCTTGGAGTTAACCTCAAGCGCAACGACCGCCGCCCGGTCATCACCTTCGCCGACGACGAGACACGGAGGCTGCTCATGAACATGCCCGAGGGGCAGTTCACCCTCCACTCCAACGCGGTAGGCCAGCTTGCCGACCGAATGGGTGTCCCGGCAAGGTATCTCCGCACCCTCGCCAACGGCGAGCCATGGCAGGTCGGACTCGCTGCCGACATCCTCAACCAGCACTCCGACAACACGCAGCGCAGCCGCGTCCTCGTCCGCACCGTCGGCGACCAGGTCAGGGGTGTCCTGTCCGACAGCTACCGCCGCCTGAACTCCGTGCAGATTCTCACCGCTTTCGTTGAGGAAGCAGCGGAGCAGGGCGCGGTAATCTCCGACGCCTACATGAACGACACCAAGGTGTGGGCAGAGACTATCCTCCCGCAGCCCCTCACCATCCCGACCGCCAAGAACGGCGACGTGCTCATCTTTATCGGCGCGCGGTTCTCGACCAGTGACTACGGCGACGGTGCTGTGGACATGCGCACCTTCATGCTCAACGGGGCCTGCCTCAACGGCATGGTGCGTGAGTCGGTCATGAAGCAGGTGCACCTCGGAGGCAAGCTGCCCGACAACCTGACCCTGTCGCAGCGCACCTACGAGCTTGACACCAAGACCACCGTGTCGGCTGTCCGTGACCTCACCCGCAACCTCTACCTCCCCGAGACCATCGAGCACAAGGCATACGAGGTGCTTGGCGCGTCGGACATGGAGGTGGACATGGAGAAGGAAATCAAGAAGCTGACAAAGGACGGCTCGCTCCTCAAGGCCGAGGGCCAGGAGGTGGAGAAACTGCTCATGAAGAATGACCCGGATGACGGTGTCCAAGGCGCGTCCACCCTCTGGAAACTGGCACAGGCCATCACCGCCCACGCCCGTGTTCTGAGCCCGGAGCGCAGCAGGGAATTGCACGAGATTAGCGGGAAACTGCTCAACCGTGTTAAGCTCTCCATCTAACAAACAATCGTCCCTCTCGCACAACGAGAACGTGCGGGAGGGGCATTTTAATAACCCATTTTAACTACTACAATCATGACAACATCAGCCCAAAAGCAATTTTGCGAACTGAAAGTGAAGCACCCAGATGCGATGCTGCTATTCCGCTGCGGTGACTTCTACGAGACCTACCACGAGGACGCCGAGAACGCCTCCAAGGTGCTTGGCATCACGCTTACCACGACCAACGGCAGCACCCGGCTGGCGGCGTTCCCTTACCACGCTCTTGACACCTACCTTCCTAAGCTCATCAGGGCTGGGTACAGGGTGGCTATCTGCGACCAGTTGGACTCCCCGGCACCATTGGTCAGGCGTGGCACGCCGGGAGTACTGGGACTTTGACCGCATCATCAGCGTGAGGAGGGCGAAGCCATGACCGAGAGAGAACTTGCAGAGAACATCTGCAGCTGCCATGCGAGGACGATTGTGGACGAGGCCGGGGGGATAACCCTCGGCGGCTCGGCCCTCGCAGAGAGATACGCTGCCATGTGGCACGGATTTGACACCTCCGCTTGCGAGCTGGCCCTGCGCCACTGGGTCTCGGCTGCTGGCTACGACCTGGAGGGGAATTTCAAGTATATTATTTCTGACCACATTTTAGACTGCTGATTATGACACAAAAGGAACAACTCAGGCAAGCCATTCGGCTCGCCAACACGGCAATGAGCGTCGCCCGGTCACTGAGACGCGACGCAAGGGACTACGACTGCCGATTCCCCATCGCCCACGCCGAGAGACTCGAGAGGGCGGCAGAGGAGATTCTGAGGGGTATGTAAACGACCGCGCAATGCACTTGGATGCTTTTGCAAAATTTGCATGCAAGTTATCCAAGTGCTCATTTTGCACTATGATAATGATAACGATAATGATAACGATAACGATAACGATAATGGTTATTACTCACTATCGTTCGTAATAAATCAAAAAAAGAAAAATAGAGTAAAAAGAAAAAAAATGCCTCCCACCTACAGTGAGGGGCGACTAAACAAACCATCAGAGGCTGGGCTATCGGCTGGACGGGCACAAAAGACTATGGCAACAACAAAAGAGACAAAAGAGTTCGCACGAGATTGGATTGAGAGTGGCAAACCTTGCCGTTACCGCTATGGCTTCGGCTACCGGGGCGCGTCATCGAGGCCTATGACCAAGGACGAGGCACTGAAGCTGCTGCCCGGATATTCCTTCGGGAAGGGATTCTACAACCTGAGCTTCCAATGTGACAGGAGGGTGATTCCGAGTGGCTCGTCGAATTGCACCATCACCGAGGCGTACGGCGAGATAGTGCTGATGTTCAATGAGCTCTCCGCTAATGATATGTGGTAGGAGGGAGCTGGTATGGAGTATATCTACAAGGTCGCCTTCAAGGGGGACATCCCCGGCGCTCCCGTGAGCTGGGACGGGCATGAGTACTATTTCGGCAGTCTTGCCGCCATCTATGACGTGTTTGACCCCTATCAGATAGGCTGCAAGGTGGAGAACCTGTGGAACGTCGGCGTCTCCGACGGCAACAAGTACGAGAATCACCTATGCACTATCACGCGGGAGCCTCTCATACGTAAACGGCAGAGAAAGCCCTCTCGACAACGAGAATGAGGGTGGGTGGGCAACCGCCCACCTTTCCCGTTTTCTTCGCACCTCGACAATTTTCAGGAAAAATAACTGCTAATCATCTTTCGTGTTCCCGACGACGAGCTGTACGAGGATTGCATTCAGCAGGATGAAGATAGCCGCATCTGCCTTGCCAAGGGCTAAAGCTACAAACGAAAGCACCTGACAAAGCACGCTCACGGCGTAGGGTAAATCACTTTTTTGCATTTTAATTTGGAGGATAAAAAACTATTGACTAACTTTGCGGATATGAAAGAGATACCAATACAAGTAAAAGAAGCAGCAAAAGATATAGGAACGGAAATTGTCTTTGAACATAGGAAACATGGATTTGACGTTTATAGCATTGGCGTTCCCTGTAAAGATGGTGAGATACCCGCCCCAACGGGCTACCCGAAACTTATTTTGTTCAAAGGTAGTACAACACGAATAGTAGCAGGGCCAGAGGCTCTTGAATGGCTATGATTTTAGGAAGCGTGGCGCAAATTTCGGGTTGATAATTTTGTCGTCAATACGCATTACGCCTATCTGAAAAGCCTTCATCTTGCTAACTTTCCCTTCTACTATTTTTCCAGTTTCACCAGTTTGTGGGTCAAACCACATCATATTGCCATTAGGTTGTTTTTCTATTACAAATACATGGGCGTAGCTTTGCTTGCCTTTCCAGGCGCAATATATTTCGTACCTTCCCGGTTCCAGCATGCACCCCTGAATAAAACCTTTCTTTTTTGTGACAGTGTCATTCATTGAACTCTGCTTGTGAGACCAAGAATAGTCACAAGTGCTTCCATCTGCGTTCAAAAAACGTTGTTTCCAATCAAGACCGTTGTCCTTGCAAAATTGATAAAAATCAAGTTCCCCATTAGGACTTCCCATTGCATTTACATTAAAACCACGTCGACGTAATTCATAAGCCATAGTGCATGTTTGGCAATTGTCATTGTAACCTTTCTCTACATAGTTCTCCGTCCCAAACATCGGGTTGCAATGTCCTCTGTCGGCCTCGTCTATATCCATCATTTTACCCTGTACAACTGGCATCACTTTATTGAGTTCCCTTACGTTCGCCATCTGCTCTTTCGTTAGTTTGCTATGCTTCTTATTGTACTTCATAGCCGCCTCATACTCTGAATAAGTCTCATAAGGCATACGAGAAGCATATGCCTCAATGAACTCCTTCGGTACGAAGTCCATATTGTCCTTGAGGAAATAAGGGACTGAATATCGTGTCCTTGCCCTTTCTTTATTGTCTTTCAACCAAGTCCTGAACCCCTCTGGCACATCCTCCACCGTGTTCTCGCTCTCGTCGGTCACTGGCTCACCCCGGAGAATCTTCTTGGTGTCCTCGGCTATCTCCTTGTCGGTCTTGAGGATGGATGTGGCAAAGCAGCGGCAATGGGGATGCCACCCGGTGAACTTGAAGTCCTTCGGGTAGCGTCCTTTCAGCTCGTCGCAGATGTCGGTGAACGGGTGCGGCTTCCCGTCACGCCCCAAACAGGTATGGTTGCGGCTCAGTTTAATCTCGATGCCGACAACAAAGTCCATCTGCTTCCACCGCTCGTGGTCTGCCGTGCGGTACGCTATGTTTGTCTCCGTCGCAGCGAGCCTCCGGGCGTTCAAGTACGATGAGCGATACACGCCACGACCAGGGTGGAAGTCGGCCGCAGCCTTGGAGAGGTGCAGCATTCCGTACTCGTCCCTCACCCTGCGGAATAACTTGTCGGGGTGGCGTAGGTACTGCTTGAGCTCACGAGCCATCTCCGCAGCGTCTTTACCACCCCTGATGCCGAGGTCGAGACCCATCTCTATCTCACGCTTGAATAGGTCGGAATAGTGCCACACCCTGTCAGATAAATTCATACCGTTCTCCTTGCGCTGGATGAACGCGTCGAGTGCCTTGCCGTTGGTGCTGTAGTAGCGTCGGTACTGCTCCTTGGTCAGCTTGTTCACGTTACTCCCAAACACCACGTTGCACAGCTCGTTGTTCTTGTTGTTGGCGAGTGTCCACGACGAGCGGACGGAGCTTACAATGGCCGTATGTAGCTGCTGCCGAAGACCTTTGAGCAACTCGTTGACACGCTTCTCCGTCATAGGGTAGTCGCCGAACGAGAATGGCTTGTCGGCGTCCGCTGGAATGTCTATGGTTACACCGATGGCGGCGGCCTCCTTGACCGCCTCCGAATAGATGGCGTCAATCTGCCTCTGAATGGACTCAAGTCTGCGCTGGTGCTCACGGTCGTACTTGTTGTTGGGTGTCGGCATTTTTCCTGGGTTTGAAGTGTTCGCATTGTGGGTCTTTGAGGAAGATGCAATACTTGCCGCCCTGCATCTTGTAGGGGCAGCGGCAGAGTATCAGGTGGCCGTCGAGAGCCTTGCTGTGCCAGTCGTACGAGTTGTCGCAGTCACGGCAGTGGTATAAAGTGCCCTCTCGCTTGTTCTCGCGGCTTCTAACGGACTTTCTCATCGTCGGTGGGCAGTTTATCAGGTGGTCAGCTCAAACGCGTCGAGAGCGCCTTCCTCGTTGATTTCCCGCAATGTCTTGTCCACGTCATCACTCCATCCCAACTGCTCAATGCTCTCACGCTGGCTGATGATTGGCTTGTTGCCGTTGGCGGCGAGGAGGTTGTTGATAGTGTCCTTCTCCTCGCTAATCGTGAACGGGGTAATCTGATTCTCCACTTGCAGAGCGTCGATGGCGTCTGAATAGCCGTCGCCAAGGGCTACCTTCAAAAATGCCTTCACTACGTTCACCTCACGGTCGAAGAACTCAAGCAATCGTCCTGCCTCATCCTTCACCTTCAACTGCGCGTCGATGAACAACTGCTTGCGGCTCTCACCACTCATGGGCGTTGCCTTCATGCTCTCATACGACCAGTCGGGCAACTGCAACTGCGTGAAGAACGACTGCCGCAGCTCGGTGATGTGGAATTTGAGGTTGTCCACGGCCTGTGCCCACGTCACATACCCTGCAGTACTGCCCTTGGGGTACTGGAGGATGCTCTTGAACTCGGCTTTCTCGTCGCCCTCCTGACCATACTGTACCTCCTCGTCGGCGAACACGCAGAACAATGGCTTGGAGTTCTTTCGTAGGTAGTTGCCATTGCGGCTCATTGCCCACTCAATCTCGTAGACAATATTCGAGGTGCCCTCCCATATGGGGGTTGGGCGATTCATGTACGCGCCCGGTATCTTGCCTATGACGTGGATGTCGTCCTCCTCGACAAGCTGGTAACCGCCGCCGCCGTTGTCCGACCACTTGTAGTGCCTGTCAGCGGTGTAGGTGTCGAAATACGTCACGGTCTTGCCAGCCACCTTGCGGTTGTAGCCGACGGACATGGCTATCATGTCGCCATACTCGTCGAATAGCGGGTACAGGCTGTCGCCCTGCATTGGGGAGAAGTTTCGGCAGCGCAACTTGAAGGGGGAGTTGAAACCGTAGATGTTCGTGGGCTGGTCGATGCCGTACCATAGTGTCAGCACCTCACACCCTGCGAACAGCTTCGTCAGACGTTCTACATTCACGCTGTCTATGCGGTTGCGCTGGAATATCCTCTCAAGGTAGCCAGCCACTTCCTTCTGCTGGCCATTCTCGGGCGAATACACCCGCTTCGGAGGGATGCCGCAGCATAGCTCCGTCATGCGCTTCACGGCCAGCTGCTGGAGGTTGTAGGTGATGCGCGTCACATGGTCGACGCTGCCGTCCTCCTCCACGATGTCCGGGTAGAGCGACTTGTTCATGACGGGGTGACGCTTCGGGTCATATTCGCAGCTGAGACCTTTCGGGCCTTTCCACTCCGGTACTGATATGGACTTGTCCCTGAGGTCGGTGATGATGTCTGACGGCTGTCGGTCAGGCCTGATAATGTCTTCAATTGATGGCATATCGTTCGTTTTTTTAGTGGTTAATATACTTTCCTGGCAGTCCGCGCCTTGTCTATCGGCTTGAACGGACTGCTGATATGATAGTCAATGGCGTAGCCGAGGACGTCTACATACTCGTCGTGAGGCTTGGAGGGGAAGCTGCATATCTCATCCTCGAATGCCTCGTTCCATGCACCGTCAACCAATATCACACGCCCGCTCTCAATCGTCGGCGAGGCGGCATACAGACGTGTCTCCTTGCTGTCCCTTGGACTTGGTGTCGCCACCACGTTCAGTCCCGTGCTCTCCTTGAGCTGGTCTATCACGCTAAGTCCGTTGGCCTTTGGCTCGATGCGGATTGTGGAACGGCGTGTGTAGCCGTGCTGGCGTGCGTATTCAGGTATAAAGCGCAGAAGGTCGGGGAACTTCATATTGACCTTTGCAGCGTGGGTGACGTACAGGTCGCCGCCTATCTTGCAGGTGGCTATGATGCCCGACGGGTCGTTTGATGTCTTGTCGGTGTAGGCGGTGTCCAGGAAGAACACAATGGGCTCATCGTCGTATATTCGCCTGAACTCGGACACCTTGACGTGCTTGAACCAGTCGCGCTTGACGATGTTTCCCCCGGCGACGGATGGCCGCTGCTGATACAGGGCGGCGAACGTCCTCGGACTGCGCTGCTCCACGTCGAGCAGACGCTCAAGCGAGTGCCGCTGCTCCCACAGGGCCTCCCCGACCTTGCGCGGGTCTTCCTTTAGGCTCTCGTCCTCCCTGATGGCGGGAATGGTGACCACCGCCCACTTCTCTGGCTCACGCTCAAGCAGCCGCCCGGCGAGGTCATCCTCGTGCCACCGCGTCATAATCAGTATCTGCTTCGACTTGTTGTGCAGACGGGTCAGGAACACGTCGGTGTACCAGTCCCACACCCTGTCGCGGTAGGTCTGCGAGCCAGCCTCCATTGCATCCTTGACCGGGTCGTCGATTATGCCGAGGTCAACGGGCGTGCCCGTCAGCGAGCCACCGACACCAACGGCCTTGTAGAAACCGCCGTAACCAACAGTCTCGAATAGGTCTACGTTGCGCAGCCATCCACGCTGCACGTCCGTCTTTACACGCTGGCTGTTAAGGAATGTGTTGGGGAAAACGCTGCCATACTCCGAGGTGTCTATGGTGCGTTGGATAGCACGGCTGAACTGCTGCGCAAGGTCGGCCGAGTAACTGCTGCCAACTATCTTCAGGAGCGGGTTCACCCCCAACGCCCATGCCGGGAATTTGCGGGAGACAATCTCACTCTTGCCGTGCTGTGGGGGGACGAACAGCATCAGGCGGTCGCAGCCGAGCGTGCCCTCAAGCAGCTGCTGGCACTTGTCGGCTATGAGGGTGTGGAACCACTGTCGGTCGTATGAGGGCGTGACATAGTCAAGGAACACGGGGAAACGCAGTCTTGCGTCCCTCTTGTGCAGCTCCCTCTCCAGTTCAAGCAATCTCATAGCCTTGTTGTAGTCCATGCCGTGTCAGTGGTTTCTGCTCGCCTTGATGCGCTCAATCTCTGCCTTGATTTCTTCCTCGGTCATCTTCTCGGCAGGGATGAGCGGTGTGCCGTCCTTGCCCGTGACCTCAGTCTTGGTGGCGGCGTAGAGTCCAAGCAGCTTGCGACGCTCGGCGAGTTGCTGCCGTATCTCCGCGATGTAGGCCGGGTTGCCAAGGCCGACAACATTCTCCGTGACGTTTTCACGCTTCACCGTGACTATCTCCGTCCCCTCGCCGCTGCCGCCTCCGTCGCTCTCGCCGCTGCCGCCTCCGTCGAGAGCGACGGGGACACCGACACGCTTGTTGTGCTCGCGCACCCAGTCCTCCTTGCTCTTCTCCCATTGCTGCCACAGCTCCCTGACGGCGTCGTCGATGCGCTCAAGCTCCAGCTGCAGGCGTTGGTCAACATCCTGCACCCTCGCCGCCCTCCACTCGTCGAGCAGCTCATTGATGTCGTTCCACACCGTGCGCGTAGAGCATTTTGTGTCGAGCCGGGTGCGCACCTCCTCCGCTATGGCTCTGATGCTCCAACCTCGCTTGTAGAGGGGAGCCTCTATCTCCTTTCGCCCCTCTTTCAGCTTGTTCCTCCGCTGGGTGTTCCTTCTCCTGTTCATATAGTCCTGTCGAGATTGTAAGTGTAGATGATGTTTCCGTCGGAGTCAGTCCCCGATGGCTGCATGACCCCCTCAAACATCTTGTAGGGCGACTGCCCCGCCTGGGGGTTGTTCCATAGCCAGCGCATATAGTCTGCCATGGTCATCCCGAGGAATTTCGCCCGCCTCTCGCTGCTGTTGGCGTTATACCCTGACGCCCTTCCCCATTCATACTGATGCAGGCTCTCGATGTCTGCCTTGATGTCGTCCCACGTCACCTGGCCTTGTCTCCTGCAGATGTTCAGGGCCTCGCAGAACTGACCGCGTGAGTAGTTCCAGTCGGCGGGTAGTCCGCAGCACGAGCCATTGCAGCACAGCTCCTTGAAGTGGGCGTCGCTGACATAGAAGCGCATACCGACCTCGTCGCAGAGGTTCTTCATATTCTCAACGAAAGGTCGCTTGACCTTGCGGTTGAGACGGAGATACCCTGATGATACGCTGTACTTGCGGTAGAACGCCATTAGGTCAAATCCGCATAGCTCCGAAATGGTTGGCATGAACTCCTTCAGCGTCTGCGACCTCTGCTCCACGCAGAAAAACTCGGTTGAGAGTGCTGTTGCCCCCCGGTTGCTCGCCTCGCGGATGAGGTCAAGGTAGGACGGAGTAGTCACGCCTATTATGAACGGGCGCAGCCGCAGGGTCGCTCCCCCAGCGTCGGCCTTGGCTATGCGCTCGATGGCCTCAAGCCGCTGCACAGGGGACGGCACGCCACGCTCGATGATACGAGCCTTCTGCTCGTCGAGGGTGATAATTGAGAACTTGAAATTCCAGTTCCTCTGCCCCCTGACAAGCTCCATGTACCGCTCGTCCTTCGTCCACCACGTCGCCTTGGTTGAGAAGCATAGAGGGTAGTCTATCTCCTTGAAGAATCGCAGCAGCTCAAGCGTCTTGCCGTACTTGCGCTCGAAACCGTCGAATTGGTCAGAGAGGCCTCCCCATTGCATCACGCGGCGTTGCTTGATGTACTCTGCGAACTGCCCGGCGTGGTTGTCTGGGTCGGTGAACATCTTCTTGATTTTATCAACGCTGACGGGGTTCACCTCCTTGGCGAGGTAGTGCTCCTTCGCACCGCCACAGCCTCGTTGGTACTGGCTGAAGCAATACATACACCCGAAAGCGCAGTTGCTGTAGGTGTCAAAGGTCATTGGCATGGAGCAGTCTGCTATCTCTGCGCTCCAGCGCGGTGAGTTGTAATATGGCATTTTATTCTTGTTTGATTGTAAGTTCCATTTCGTAGTCATCTTGTTTCACGTCAACGATACGTGCGCCCAAGTGAAGCCAAAAATATTGAGCCTCCTCACTGATTGGGGTTCTGAATGTGAGTTTATACAGCCGCGACGCCTTCATACGAGAGAGCAAGCGGAAAAGCACCTTCTTGCCAATCCCTCGCCCTTGTTCAGAGGAACGTACTGCTATCTCAATGAGCCGTGCGTGGTCTTTGGCTATGGTGGCAAAGTATAAAGCCTTGTCGCCATACATCTCCGACCATACCTTGCCGGGGGCGTTGTGGATGGCGGCACGGAAATAGTTGTACGCGGCCTTGCTCACGGGTGAGCCGCAGTCATAGCAGATTCCCTTTGCTATCGTGCTATCGTAGGGTCTCCACATAGCTCACTAATTGTTTTTAACACCTTGTCTGCTATTTGCTCCGTATCGGTTTCGGCCGTGTTGAATTGCAGCACCTTTACACCTATCGACTGATATTTCCGGGCTGCAATCATAGCCTGTTTCTGCTTTCTAAACACCGTCGGCCAGTTCCGTTTCCCGTCATTATTTTTCCCGTTGCTCCTGCTCGTGATGCGATTGTACAGAGTTTGTCCATCTGCATATAACGAGACGACGAGCTGCTTGTCGGCCTTGAACAAAGCATTAGTCAAGTTCATGCCGAAAGTATTCATGTACATGCCCTCGCAGACGATTATCACGGAGGTTTTCAGCCCCTCCTCCACCACCTCAGCGAGGCGTGAGGTACAAGAGCTGCCCTTGTCATTGACTATCCTGTCAACACCCCCGAAACGCGTCGCTCCGTATTTCCCGGCAAGACACACCCTCCCGTCAACGCAGTATGTCACGTCATTGACTATCCTGTCAACACCCCCGAAACGCGTCGCTCCGTATTTCCCGGCAAGACACACCCTCCCGTCAACGCAGTATGTCACGTCATTGACTATCCTGTCAACACCCCCGAAACGCTGGAGGATTGCCTTGGCCAGTGATGACTTGCCGACGGCGTTTGTCCCGGTGATGAATACGCAGGTCTTCATTGTGCCAGCTGATAGATGATTGACTCATACTTGGTGTCCTTGGCCTCCTCAAGCATGCGCTCCGTGTAGTAGCCATTCCACCGTGTCCCCTTGTCCATCTTGGCGACGGCGCACAGACTCGTCTCGATTGCGAAAGCATTGTCTCTCGCGTCGATTCTCGCCCGGTTGAGGAATTTATCAAGTTCGCCTCTATCGTTGCTCCTCGTCACCGAAATTGCGCCGAGGGTGTAATTCTCGTCAGGCTCCCATCCATAGCGGACGTTGTCCACCCATTGGGGGCTGAATACGTTCATATACACCTCAAGGAAGAGGAATGCCGCGTATCGGCCGAAGAAGAACCACTCCACCACAATGTCATACGCCTCCTGTGTTGTAGTGGCTCTCTGCAGGCTCTCGTACTTGTCACGGGTCAGCTCCCTCAATAGCCGGGGGTATGCGCCATTGCAGCGCACGTAACGTCTGTCTGTGCGGAAGTGGAGCTTCTTCATATCCCTCTCCCCGTCTATGAGCATCGCAAGGGCACTTGGTATATGGTAGGTCATTGTGTAGAAGTAGATGAGCCTGAACGCGTCCCACCCGTCAAGGCGGTAGTGCCTGCAGAGTGACGCTATCATGCGCTCCTCAACACCCGCGTCACCTTGCCTGTGATATGCTATGTACTCCTCGTAGGTCATTGCTCCTCCGCTTCCTCTGGTATGATGTCCGTGATTCGATAAACCACCCGGTCAATATGCGGGAGTCCTATGAGTTGTGCAAGCTCCTCGGCCCTGTCCTTGGGGTACACGATGATGATGCGCTCCATGGCCGTTTCGTCGCTGCCCTCAATCTTGGGAAGGTCGTCGGGGTTGATGTCCGCGCCCTGCAGCTCAGGTGGCAGTCCGCTGCCGTCGAATGGTATGCCGCCATTCTCATCCACAGGCGGTTGCTCCACCTTGCTGAACGGCTGGTCAGGTTGCCATACGTCGAGTCCCCAGCTGACAAGCTCGTCGTTGTCCCACTCGTTGGCGAGGCGGTCGTAGTCCCACTCACCGAACGATGCGTTGTCGGCTATGATGAACTCTTTCTTCTCGGCCTCGGAGAGAGTGGACGCCCTGACTATCTCTGCCGTGGGGTTATCCAGCCATTTCCTCCACTGGGCGAGAAGCTCCTCCCGCTCTGCCTTTGTGAGCCGTTGATAGTTCTTTGTCTTAGCGAGGGTAGCCTCGATGTCTTCAATGCTCATATGGGAGATAACCGTGAACGCCCGGAGCCTCATGTTGCCGCCGAGGGCGGTCATCTTCTCGTCAACGACCACTGGCCGTATCTCAATCATCTTCGGGAACGCCAGCAGACGCTCCACCAACAATCGCAGCTTCCTGTCCGTGATGGTACGGGGATTGGCCGCGTTTACTTTTAACTGCGAAAGCTTTACTTTTTCCGTTTTCATGCTGTGTATCAAATAGTTAGTGTTGTCATTCCCACGCCTTGTCCGTCTGGTACTCCCCGAACAACCCCCATCGGCACATTGATGCGTATATAGGGGTGTCGAGGTGGAAGTCCCTGCGCATCTCTGCCGGGTCAAGCTCCATGAATCCCTCCTCAAGGATGTTGTAAGCAGCGTCCCTGACCGATACCACCACCTCCTTCTTGCCGATGCAGCAAGCCAGTGCCACGTACACGTCACACTTGTTCCGTGCGGCGAAGTTCTTGGCGAGCTTGCGCGCCGCGAGGTTGAGTGTCAGGTCGGCCTTGGATGCGTCCTTCGTCCACGGAGAGCCACCGCCTATCTTGCAGTTGCCGCCGTAGAAATCCACCGCGAGCTTTCGCCCGGTAGTGCCGCAGTCCGCGACAGTGGCGTGCTCCACATACCTCCCCGTGCCATTGACCGTGAGCTGGTAGCCGCGCAGGCCCTTGAGCTGCTTTCTGATGAATGTCTTGACCTTGCCGACTGACTGTTGTGGCAGGAGGGGGATTGCGACTATCACCTTCTTGACTCGGTTGTCGTCTGTGACTATCTGCGTCTTGATGTCGAGACCACCGAGACCGCTGTCGAATAGCACCTTGCAGAGCCGTTTTGCGAGAGTATGGTCATAGGGCATTCCGCACGTCTGCCTGTCGTAGGATGCCATACCGAAGAATATCCCCTGGTCTCCCCACCCGTCAAGGCCCTGGGCGATGTCAGGCGACTGCTGGCTGATGTAGACATCCGTCTGCAGGTCATCGCCGCAGATGGTGTTGGTGCGTCCCCACCGCTGCTGGTACTCACGGGTGTAGCCGATGTCGTTGACGGCCTGACGGACGTACCCGGCTATCTCGTCGTCGTTGAAATATGCGCTTGAGGACACCTCCCCGCCGAGGGTGACTTGGTATCCCTTTATTTGCACCTCCACGGCATACCGGGTGAGGGGGTCTCGCTCGATGTATCGGTCGAGGAGGTACTGGCTGATATAGTCAGCAATCTTGTCGGGGTGTCCGAGTGACACGTATTCAGAGAATCTAATCATTGTGTTATGCGTTTTCGGTTGCGAAGATAGTAAAAATGTTTATAATATAATCACTTTTGGGGCAAAAAAACGTCATTAGAGGCGCAGAATGACCCCGAAATAGCATTTTTTAACAACAAAAGCGTGTCATTGGACATAAGTTTGTCGGGTGTGGTGCGGAACACCCTCCACCCCAGCAAGGCGGCGGTGTTGTATTTCTGGATGTCGGACAGGAATCCCTTCGGCCTGATGTGACGTCCCCCCGTCCACACGCCGCCCTCCACCTCAATTGCTATTTTGTAGAGGGGCAGAGCGTAGTCGAACCGCCACCGCCGCGGCTTGTAGAAGCGGTGCTCCCGGATGCATTCAGCGTGGAGCTGTGTGGCGCACAACCGGGTGAACATATCATTCTCCCCCTGTTGAGTTATTTTCCCCAAATTCTTGCGAGAGCGTGTTTTCTTTCTCTCGTTGGGCAGTTTATTAGGCGTGTCCATTTTCGTCGTTCCTCGTTGTTTTCTCGTGTCCTACACTATTTATCGGGGCAGACCTTGCAGCCTAACCCCGATAGTTGTGTTGTGGTTGTCCAATAGCCGTCAGAACGACAAGTCATCGTCGTTTGATGGCGCGAAGACATCTGCCGCCGGGGCGGTTGCCTGCCTGCGCTGCAGTTCCTTCATTCCCCCGAGGATTGGGTTGGCTCTGCGCTCCTCCTCGGTCATCTTGTCACGCTTGTCCTTCGGGATGTCGCCCTTGATGAGGTGTGTCTCCCCGTACTGAGGGTTGCTCATCTCGAATGCCGTGAGGTCAAGGTACACGCCTTTCTGCCCGTGGAAGATGCAGTCGTTGTCCTCAATAGGTATTATCACACACATTTTAGTGGCTGTCTTGCCCTGCAGGCTCCTGACAGCAGCCCCCTTCAGTTTGAGGAGGTCAATCTTGATTCCGTAATTGCTCATTTGTCTTTTGGTTTAAATATCGGTTAATTGTTGCTCGTTGGTGATTTTCTCTCCAGTATTTCGTCTATCTTCTCGCGCAAGGTGAGCAGGATGTCCGCGAACACACCTTCCGTGATTTTGAAAGCTTCCCTGTTGGCATCGATGACAATTTTACTTGCGGCCTCGTCTATCATCTTCTTGTATAGTCTCTGTGCCTTCTTGCTCATTCCTCGCCTCCTGTCTTCGCTTGCCGAAAAAATCATCCAGCTGTTCATATACTGTACGATTGCTCGGTGTGGTCATAATGCGCTCCACCTCGTCCCTGATGTACCGGGCCATCACCTCGGCTCCCTTGTGCGCCTGATAAGACCACAGGTTGTGTTCTTTGCAAATTGTCTTCGGGTCTTTCATTGTTGTTCTTCCATTGATTTTTTGAAATCTTTTTTAAAATCCTTTATCAGTTCATTTATATTGAGCCCCAACCTTGAGTTGTCGGTAAACTCGACGTAATTGAATTTTAGCCACTCGCAAACTTTCTCAATAAAGGCATCAGTAGAGTCCTCCTTTTTCACTTCAAGGGTGCATAGAAAGGAAAGTAAATCTTTATATTCATTGACAAACATTCCACTTGCCAATATACTAATTATTCCATCAGAATTATTCTCTAATAGAGCAATCCTTCTCTCTATCTCAGCCACTACTGCGGATTTGTCTATTAGTTCCATAACTTTATTCCGAATAATGGTCTTCAACAATAATCTGAGGTTTGGACAAATCAGTAGAAAGGTGTTCTACTTCATGCCATTCTCCAAGAGGATATGTGTCTGATGTGCAATGGTTAATATTCCCATCTGGTTCACACCACATATAATCATCGTCAGCCCAGTCAAACAAATATGATGTTTTATCATTGTATGCCGCTGTAAGATAGGCTTCTTCTTTGGTGTTGGCGGCAACTAATATAAGTCCACCGCCGTATGACCATTGGTTTTTACAACAAAATACTTTCATAACTTTATCCTTCCATTCTTTGTTTGAGCGATTTAAGCCAATCTATCAATTCCTGATTTCTACCAACATTTCCATTCTGAATGTCATTAACTGCCTTTGCAATCATACATTGTAAATTATAGTCATCCTCATCAGTCCACTTTGGTTTTGGTGATTGCTTTTCAAGCCAAGCAATAATAGATTCAACCTTTAATCCATTAGCATATTTTTCAATTCCATCCTCTTTATATTGACGGAAATACCCTATAAGCCACTTTCTTATCCTTTCATCCTCGCTTAAAAAAAGTTCTGGGAAAAGGCTTTCAAGCAGATACTTTCGCTCGGCATTAGCCGTTTGATAAAGCCTTTTGGCTTCTTCGATTTTCTCTTTATCTGTCATTGTTTTTCCTCCTTTTCCGTCAGAGTTGTTTCAATACTGTATTGGCCACAAGTAACCTTTCCAAATTTCCCATAGACAGGGTCAAGAGGTTGTGGGTCTGTTGGTGCAAACGGAATATAAGTAATCTGTGGTTTGTTGTCACCAACAACAACAAATTCCAAGAGAAGAAAATAATCGTCCTCTTTTATTGCAGTATTCCATTTCAAGTTATTAAGTATCTCTATTGCTTGTTTTTGTTTCTCAGTCATAGTTGTTCCTCCATTGTTTAATTGATTTTAGCCAATTTATTGTCTTTGAGAAATCTTCTCGTTCTTGTGTTGCACATTCCTCAACACATTCAAGACACATCATCCAGTGGTGTTCATCTTCATCAGTCCACTTTGGTTTTTCTTCCCTTACCACATCAAGGTCATCCCTAACTACACCAAGGTAAAACTCCAAGGGTTCTTGCAGTTCCTCTTTAGATAGATGCTCGTACTTTTTAAGCAGAGCATTTAACTCTGCGTCAAAGCCATCTACTTCCTCTTTCTCACCTTGCTTTTCAATCTTCCACAACTCGTTTTTCTTGTCATCCCACTCATAACCTGCTTCTTTCATCTTTGAAAACAATAGGTCACGTTGTTCTTTGGTTGTGGGTTTTACTCCTTCTTTACAAGACCAATCACAAGAAGAAGTGTCTTCTAAAAAGTCATCTCCAAATTTATCTATGCCACAATAAGCACCTACGCAGTCTTCATCAAATATTCCATTGTAAATAAAAGGTTGATTATATTTAGATAACAACACATCACCATCCTTTGCATCTTCAATAGTCCAAAGATGTGCTTTAGTCCCATTACCAAACCATTTGCCCTCAGAAGTTATATACTTTGGTTCGCCGCTTTTAAAATACTCAACTGAATCAATCTGAACTACTTTTTCTCCGTCTGATATTGATAAAACAACTAAATCACCTTTATGAAACTTAGGTTCTGTCTTTGGTGCAAAATCTTTCTGCTGAACATCGGCATTCTCATAATCAAAAGTCTTCTGCTCACCTTGTTTTTCAAGCCACAGATTATTGTTTTCCTTCATTAGACTATCTTCCTCACTCCACTTTGACTTACCTTGTTTTTCAAGCCATGCAAGCCAAGAGTTTGTATCTTCTATATCATTTGGCTCATCTATCCTATGAGTAAGAATAAATTCAGTTATCTCACGACTTATCCTATCATCCTCACTTTCTTTAAGTTCGGGGAATATGTTTTCTATCTCACCAGCCCACTCTGGATTATCTTCGTCAAGGAGTTGCTTGTGGTAGTCTTTTGCTCTCTCAAGAGCCTCTTTGTATTTCTTTTCGTAGTCCATATTATTTATACTTTTGTCCTGTTAATAACTCATAACAAGTATTAAAACCTTCTTGATAAGCATCCATAATAATATTTGCTATTTCTCCAACTTTAGGTTGTATTTTATCAAGTCCTTCTTGTATTTTAGTTCTTACTTTTTCCTCTGTCATAATCATAATAGTTTTTGTTTATGAAGTTTCTCTATAATTTTAACACAAGCATCAATCGGAGTATCACAATAGTCATCAGTACCATAAAACTTTCCTTCATGTTTATCAGTACAATGACATCTGCATCCTCTACCGTTTATTAATAAATCAAAAGCCGTTGGTTTTCCTATAATTTCAAGTAACACTGCAAGACTCCAACAAGCAATATGCTCACCAAGATTAGGGGTATCTTTAGTGTAAACCATATAAGGTTGAGGAGGAAAACCTTTAAACCAATAACCATCAGCACTCTCTATTGGCAGTATCTCTGCCAATTTCTTTGACTGTTCAATGTCAGTGTATGCTTTCATTGTTTTAATACTTTTTTAACATCTTCAATAAACTTTGCAACTTCGTCGAGAGCATGGTAAAGATATGCTGCATCCTTATCAGCAGATGCAGTACATATCCTTGCCACGATATTAATCTCACTATCGTATATGTGTATCAGCAACTTCTCCGCTGCTTGTATGGCTTGTTCTTTTGTCATAGTGTATCTCTTATTTTGAATATCTCCATTATTTCTTCCGACATACCTTCCCAACTTATGCCTTGGCGTTTTTTGAGTTCTATGTATGCCTTCATGTTTCTTTCACTGGCTTTGTATGCACCACGAACAAATCCTATGGAGTATATTGCTATCGCCAATATTACTCCTATGATTATTTGAATTATCATATTTCTTTGGCTTTACCGTTGCACCATAATTTTCTCCATTTTAGTTCCCATTTGCTAAATATGTCGCAATAATGGAAGCCTTTCTCGTTGTTTTCGGATGGTTGGATATATACCCAATGCTTGCAACCACTACAAAAGGATTTACTCATTGTCGTTCCTCCATATCTTGTTGTTTACGTTTTCGGATGATGGCGCGGGCCTTGTTGCGCATCATCTCGTACATATTGTCGCACTTGTCAGCCCATACGAGGTCGTGGCCGTAGCCGCTGTTTTCCTGCATGTAGCGCAGCTTGTCCTTCGCCATGGAGGCGACCCGGTGGATGTCGTCAAACATCTCAAAGTGCATCTCCTTGTCGGTGCGGTGTATGATGGAGTTGGCGTCGATAATGGCCGTCTCAATCACGTCACACGCCATAAAAAAGCGTCACAACGCACTCCAGCAGTTTGTCTATGTCCCTCGGCGGTATGCCCGAATCGGCAAGGCTGATGTTCTTGGCCTGGTTGTTGGTCTCGTCAACGTAACTACGCACTACACAGGTGTAGAGGTAGTCGATGTCCTCGGCCACCTTCAGGGCCTCACGGAATTTGCCCTCGCGGCGCAACAGGTCTTGCCGGGTGCGCAGCTTGAGGACGTTCGGGTCGCGGTCAAAAGTCTCCCGGATATGCTTCAGCATATAGTCGGGTATGTCCATTGTTGTTAGCATGTTTTTATTGGTTTAAGTTAATTCGTTGTCAGAACGGGGCCTCGTCGTCATCAGCAGCACCGAATGTCTCCTCCCACAAGTCCAGCTCATAGCCCGGCTGCTGGCTGTCGGTGAGGTGGTTGCTGTTGTCCCATTGCGGCTCTATGCCATCAATGTACGGCGTGTAGCGTCCGTTGTTCAGGTTGTACTTGAAATAGGCCGTTCCCACCTCACCGAGGTGTCTGAACTTGACTTTCTGCACGCGCACCACCACAGTGTTGTTCGCCCTGTCGCGGTGTACCACGATGCCAAAGTCGGCCTTGTTGTAGAAATTGGCAGAGCCTGAGATGTCGTAGAGCGTGGGTATCTCTATCTGCCCGTCCTTGTTCTTGGACATCTTTGTCGGGTGAGCCATCAGCACCACCAGCACGTCGTTCATCTGCGCAAAGTTCGTCAGTTTATCGAGGAGTGCGCTGATATACTGCGTCTCGGAGCGGTTCCCGGCCTCGTTCTCAAGGCGGTTGTACGGGTCAATCACAAGCCCCTTGATGCCCTTTCGGCGCACGAGGAATCTCGCCCGGTCAAGTATGCTGTCCACCTTGTAGTCCTTCGCCGGGCTGATGAAGAAGAAATCAGTCTCAAGGTGCAGCTTGACCCTGCGGTACTCGTTCATGGGGAGGTATTTCTTGTCGAAGTGCTTCCCCGTGAATTTCTCTATCAGCTTGCTCGCGTGATAGCTCAGTGGTGCATTCTCCGGGGAGAAATAAGCCCATCTCCACCCATAGCGGATGTTGAGACGCTCCGCTATCTCGTCAATAAACTCTGACTTGCCGCTGCCGGGGATGCCCGTGACGATGCAGAGACGCTTCGTCTCAAAGCTGATAAGCCTGTCGAGGTTGTCGTGCCCCACGGTCACCCCCTTCTGCAGGCCATACTCGAAGATAGCGTCGAGGGACTGCTCGAAGTCGGTCACCGTGAACACTCCCTCAAGCTTGGTCTCCGGGGCGTCTGCTATGCACTTGAGCAGACTCTCACGGCCATATTTCTGGAGGTGCTCGTTTGCGTCCTTGCAGCCTTCGCCGTAATCAAGCACCCGGCACCTCTCCGCGCCAAACCTGCGCAGCAGCTCGTCACGCAGCAGCACGCCCTTGGAGTCGGTGTCGGAGGCGATGTAGATTGTCTCCTTGTCATCGAAATACTCCTCAATGTAGTCATCAAGGTAGGTGAGATTGGCGTTTGCCCCGTTGGGTACGGACACCACGTCCGTGCGCCCGCACTCGTAGAACGACAGGGCATCCATCTCGCCCTCCGTGATGATGCACTCCTTTGTCCCCTTGATGCCGTCGATGTTGTACGGAAGCAGCTCTGCCCCGGACACCATCTTGAATTTCTTGTCCCCCGTGCGGAATTTGGTGTTGACCAGCTCGCCGTTGTGGTAGTAGTTGAACTGCACGGTGTTGGACTGGGCGTTGTTCTGCGGCATGAACTCCATGCCCTCCGTGACTTTCATCGCAAGCAGCGTCCGCTCGCTGATACCACGCCCGGCGAACCATTGGAGAGCCTTTGCGGAGAGCGGTGCAGCCGCCCGCGGCTGTGGCTTCTTGTAGACAGGCTTCTGCCGCCTGACCTGACCCTTGAACCACGGCTGGCGTTCCATCCACTGGCGCTTCTCGTCCTCCGAGTGCTCAAGATGCCCTGCCCACTGGCAGTAGTGGCAGAGCCATACGCCCTTGTCGAGGTCTACGGAAAGCGACTTGTCACGCTTGTCCGAGCGCCTGTCGCGGCAGTTGGGGCAGAATGTCTTGACCTTGCCCGTTGTCCTGCCGTGGGGAATCTGAATCCCGTAGTCACTATAGCTCCTCATACTCCACTCACCCAAGATTGTGACTCACCGCTCCAGTAACTGCTCTCACCCGGTCTTGGCGGGGCGTTCAGCGGAACAACATTCCTGCCCGTGCCGTAACGTCGCTCACCTCGCTCGTCGAGCCATTCGCCGACACCGAGCCTCACGCCACCGGGGGTCTTCGTTGGGGCACGCCCCTCCTTCCTCTCCCATGTCCTCACGGCTGCTTTCCAGTCCTTCATGGGAGTTGTGCCAACACGCCATCCCTTGCTCTCGTAGTAGTCGCAGAATTGCCCGGCGTTGACGTAGTTGCCCCTCTCCCTGCAGTAGGCCTCAACCTGCTCCACTGTCGGCCGTACGAAACGCCTGACACCTGTAGGGGCATTTTTCTTTTGAACCTCTTTAGAGGTTTTTTCTTTTTCTCCGTTATCGTTCACGTTATCGTTTACGTTTACGTTATCATTATCAGCATTGTTTGCATCGGCTGCATCACTTGCATCCTTTTGCATGCTTTTGCTATCTCTCCATCTTTTAGCAGCCGCCTCCTTCCGCTTGCGGCTGACCTCCTCGTACTTGCCGTTGTCGCGGTCTATTGCTGTGCGCATAAGAGCCGTTACCGCCTTGATGAACCTATCTTCGGGGACGACATCATCGAAAGCATAGGCGAGGACTGCCTCATAGATGGTCAGCCTCTCCTCCGCCGGGTAGTCGGATATAACCTCCCACCAGTCCCTGTAGAAAATCAGTGTATTCTTCATCATATCGTTGCTATAATTGATTTACGGAGCGTCTCGTTGTGCGAGTCCCAGCTGAATGAGCGTATCATCCACTGGCGGTAGGACAACGGGAGGTCGGATATAAGGTTGCCTTTGTACTTGCCGAAGGGCATAATCACGACGGGAGCCTGAGCCTTGGTGTCTATGGCCTGGGTGTCTGCCCGCGTGTACTTGCCGATGTCGTGGATGGGTATGCCCGAGAGCAGCCGCCCACCCGTGCCGAACATGCGCCACATGCGCCCCTGCTCGTAGGTGATGTCCTCGACCTTGCCGAACCGCTTCACGTTGCCTCCGAGGTCAACAACGAGGCAGTCGTACTTGTCCGGGTCAATGCGTGTGCCACGGCCTACAATCTGATAGTAGAGGGCAATGGAGGCAGTGCTGATGCCAAGCACGATGCAGTCGATACCCGTGTAGTCAAATCCCGTCGAGAGCACGCGCACGTTGAATATCACACGCAGCTCCCCAGCCTTGAAGCGTCGTATCACCTCCTCGCGCTCCAGCCTGTCCTGCTCGCCATAGACCACCCCGGAGCGGGGATACACGGCAGCGAGGTCTCTCGCGTCCTGCACCGACGGAACGTAGGCGAGGATGTGCTTGCGTTCAGGATGAGCAGAGAGCGCGTCCACCACACGCTGCAGGCCCCCGTTGGCCTCGTATGCCCTTCGGACGCTCTGCTCCGTGTACTCTGACTTGCTTGTGTTGAAGACAAGCATTGACTCGTCAAAAGCGGACGAGGTGTAGCGCAGCGGTGACCAGTAGCCCAGCCGCACCATCTCGCCTATCTGACCGACATGGAGTATATGCTTGAAGAAATTGCCTTTCTTGCTCCTTGAGGTAAGCATGACGAGCTTGCTGTAGTAGCTCCCGCTCGGGTCAAAGTTTGTCTGCAGCTTGACCGGGGTGGCGGTTATGCCCAGCACGTGTGATATGCCGCTTTCGCGGAGGAAACGCCCCAGCATTGAGGAGCTCTCGCGGGGGTAGAGGTGCGCCTCGTCAATGAGCATTTTGTTGAACCCTAATTGACGGAATTTCGCACCGAGAGCCTTGATTGACCCGATGGTTGCGTAGGTTATTGGCTTTATCTCCTTTCGTCCGCAGGAGGCACTAAAAATGCCAGCGTTCAGCCCGAAACCGCCGCACAGTGTGCAGTACTTCGTATAGTTCTGCTCAAGCAGTTCCTTCGACGGCTGCAGGACTATGAGATGTTCGCCGCAGTGCTTCGCCACATAAGCCGTGAGGATTGACTTGCCCCATGCCGTAGGTAGCACGATTAGGCTGGGCTGTGTCTTCTCCTCACGGAAGAACCGTATTGCCTTGTCAATAGGCTCTACTTGGTAATCTCGTAGGGTAATCATAGTCTGATACCTAAATTGCGCAATTCGTCAGCGGACACGGATTCCTTCTCCCTCAACCGCTTTGCGAGCTTCCGTGCGAGACGCTTGGTGTTGTACGTCCGGGTGTCAGCCCCGGTCAGGGACTCGCAGAGCAAGTCAAGGTAGCGCAGAATCTGGTCGCGCTGGGAGTTACTGATTATTATCATATTGGGCTATTTGAGCAAGAAGCGACGTGCCCCTTGCGATTCGATGATGTAAGGCGCGCAGAGGTCTGCGTGGTCTCTCTGATAGGCTCTCGCGTCGAACTTGCGTGATGGCTTCGGGGCTTTCCATGTGGCGAGCGTGTCGCCCCCGTAGCTGATGGCCTCCGCGTCACCGAATGCCAGCTTGATGCGCCCCTCCAAGGTTTCCTTGCGCTCCTCAAGCGCGTCAATCTGCTTGCGCACGTCCTTCAGGTCTTGCCAGTCCTTGAAGATGTCGTCGCCCACCTCAAGCACCTTGCCGTCGGTGTGGCGGTTGTACTTGAGCAGCACGTCCTGTACGCTGACCGCCGCTGGCTCCACCCTCGCCACGATGTTGTCGTACCAAAAACGCTCTGCCTCCTCCTGTAGCCACATATAGAAGTCGGGTACGAATTTCAAGTCGCGGTAGCCGAACTCCCTGCCGCAGCTCAACCAAGCAAGCGAGCCATGCTCAAGGAAAGCCACCCCGAGCTGGTATTGCACTTGGCAGAACCAATGCTTGGGAAGGTCGTCAGCGTCAATGGATTTCTGCGTTGTCTTGCACTCCAATATACCCTTGTTCTTGTTGCTGTGCGGCCTGTCCGCCAGCCAGTATGTGCGGTCAGGAGATACGAGGAGGAACGGCCTCGCATCGTCCTGGATGAGCCAGTCCCCGGCTGATGACTTGATGATGTCCTGTCCCGTCTCGTCCATCCAAAACCGGGCAACGGCATCTTCAAGGTAGTGCCCGGCCTTCATGGCAAAGGTCTCCTGTTTCGGCGGGTCGATGCCCAGTTTGCGCCTCCAAAGCTGATACGGGGTCTCCCATGGGTTCAGCCCTATTATTGTTGCTATCTCACTGCTGCCGATGCCGCTCTCGCGCATTTTAAGCCACTCCTCGCGGCTGTTCGGCCTGATGATTGTACTACTCATGACTTGTCTCCCTCCTTTTGCTTCTCGGTTGTTTTCTTTGTTTTCTTGGTCTCCCCGGCTCCCGTGGCGGCGGCGATGGCTGCTGCGGCCTTGCCCTGAGCCGTGTCGGCATTCTTCTCTGCCTCCTTCTGCAGCTGTGCCTGCTGGTATGGCTTGATGAACGCCTCCTCAACGGTGGTTGTCCCCTCCTTGATGGCGTTGGCGGTGGCTCGCAGCTCGAATATCATCTGCTTGTCGATAGCCTCAATGGCCTTGACGCCGAGGTAGAAGAACATCTGCTCACGGGTGACCCCAATCTTGTTGAAATAGGCGAGCACGTTCTGGCGGCTCTGCTCCAGGTCGATGGACTGGCCGAGAGCCACACGCCTCACCTCGTTGATAACTCTCTTGGTGACCGCCTTTGGAATGACCGCAAGCACGGCGTTGCGAAACGCGATGGATGCCGCGGCATTGCCCGTGACCACCTGCATGTCCTCCGAGAACGTGCGTCCGTTGCGGTCGGTGATGCGACGCTTGACCTCCTTGCTCACGGCGAGGTTGGTTTCAAGGTCGTGGCACACGGCCTGGGCGGTTATCATCCTCCCGTCATTGCCGATGATGCGTGTCGCAACGCGGAGGTTGCCCCACGCCCCGGCAATGATTTCGGCCATACGTACGGACAGCCCCTCTATGAGCGTGTCCTGGCCACTTGCGCCGCGACGTCGCAGCACGTAGAAACAATCCTCCGCAGTTTCCTTGTCCATCGTGGCGTAGGTGGCTATCTTGTTCAAGGTAGCCTGCAAGTCACGCGGGTACTGCTTGGCGGTGGCAATCTGAATGTCCACCTCAGAGCGGTTGAGGGCCGATAGCATGTCGGCCTGTTGCACAACCATGATTTCATTTTCCATATTACGATGATTTCGGTGACCTCTTACAGCTTCGGTCGTTGCTTTGCGCCCGTGGGTGGAGTCGAACCACCGCCAACGACCTTCACGGGCATGGCCACCCGGCCTTCACAGGAGGGGCAGCGAAAAAAAGATAATCAAGAAAAGAATAAAACATAGGTAGCCTCCCCGCACAGTCCACCTCGCGGTGCTGCGCGTCGGGGGAGGTTATGTGGTCACAACACTGCATTCCAGAAACGCAGTATCTCAAGCCCGGTGTAGAATTTCTGCCATGTCCCCTTTCGGATGTCGCAGCGTATCTCCCCGGCCTCCGTGTACTTGCGGAGCGTGTTACGGTGTATGCCGAGCAGCTTGCACGTCTCGTTGACGGTGTACCTACCCGCCGGGTGAGCCTGTGGCTGTAGCGTTACCATAGACTACCCTCCTATGCTTTCGGCAAGGCCGCAGAGCAGCAACAGACCGATGATGAACAGATATACCGACACGACCTCGCCGTGGGTGAACTCTTCCTTGCCCGAGGAGAAGGTTGCACTACGCTCTCCCCACCATTTACTAATTCTCATTTTATACCTCCTTTCATTATTTGTGCCTCACGTGCTTTTGCACGTTTAATCATAATGTAGATAGTGCTAATTGAGTGGATGTCGAACTTTTCCATTAGTTCTTGATAAACCTTTTGCTTGCTTTTTTCTCCCGGTTCGTTCATTATCTGCATGTAAGCTGCGTACAAACGTGAATCCGTTTGTTCACGTTTAATTTGAGTGTCAGTTCTGTAGTCTTTCATTTTTTTCTAATTTAATTTATGAATTTAGATATTATTTTGTATATTTGCAGCGAGAAATATTTGTAATTTTCCGCAAATTTAGAAAAAAATCTAATATTCAATAGATTTTCATCTAAAATTTAATAATTTTTAACGAAATTTCTATGAACACAAAAGAACGTCTGATACAATACATTGAGCGTAAAAAGATGAAAGTGGCTCAATTTGAACAACTTTGTGGACTTTCTAACGGATACATAAGAAATTCTAAAGGAAGTATAGGAACAAAGAAATTAGAGGATATTCTAAATAGCTGCCCTGACTTAAATAGAGAATGGCTGATACAAGGAACTGGTGATATGCTTATCACGAATATAATAAATAAGGACAAAGAGCCTTCAGATGTTTATTATACATACCTCCTTCCGCAATCTGCAATGGGTGGTTCTCTTGTCGGCTTCGGTGCTGACGGCGTATTCCCTGAGAACTGCGAGCTTGTCATATCACCTATAGCCGGGGTTGACTTCGCCATCACCATATACGGTGACAGCATGATACCTGAATACCAGCCGGGGTCGAGGGTGCTCGTCAAGCGCATAGACCCTAACGCATTCATCGCTTGGGGAAACGTGTACGTGCTTGACACCATCAACGGGTTGATTGTGAAGGAACTACAGCCGTCTGATTCCGACGGACGCATTATATGCCATTCCCACAATCCGAGTGGTAGGTACAAGGATTTTGACGTACATATAAAGGATATACGTGGAATATATAGGGTACTCGCATGTGTAACTGCAAAATGATAAGGATATGAAAAAGATGAAATTCAACGATTTCGTTAAATGTTGTGAATGGAGTAAACAAGATTTTTATATTCGGAAACACACGCAAGAAATATTGCATGGTTACAAAGGTGATGATATAGAAATGACTGACGAAGATTATGAAGAAGCTATGAAAGTCCTTGAAGGACGGCTGCGTAGAGAGCAATTATTATTTATGGCTTCTGAAAGGAATAACAAGGGCATTGAACTTGAAAAAAGTGGTGATATTGAAGGTGCAATAGCAGTCTATGAGGAGAATATTGCAGACGGTTACCCGGCATATCATTCTTTTCACAGGCTTATGATACTGTATAGGAAAAGAAAAGAATATGACAACGAAATACGTGTCATTTTGCGAACAACGGAGGTGTTCCCAAACTCCGATTTGAGTAAACGCCTTGCTAAAGCGAGAGAACTTCAATCGAAAGCGAGATAATCAGTTATTTTAGGAAAAAATTGTCGAGGAACAACGATTGCGCAGTCAGTGGGTAACCGCCCACCACAACTCATTTTCGTTGTCGAGAGACACTAAAAACAATTTAATCAATGAAAGATAGGTTACGTGATATAATAATATACAAGACAAGAGGGAAACAAAAGGAGTTTGCCGAATTATTAGGTTGGTCTCCTGCATACCTTCATAATCTATTAAAAGGAACGTCAATAGGCCTCCAGCCAGTAATTACATTATTGAGGGCAATCCCCGAAATAAATGCCCGGTGGTTCCTTCTCGGAGAGGGTGAGATGTTCACGGGCGACAAGTACGACGGCCTTCGCCAGCAGTCGCTGGCCCACATCAAGGACGTGCTTGACCTTGAGAGATTCCTCCCCGTGATGACACCCGAGGAGCTTGAGGAATACGAGCGGATGGTGACGACGAGCGCGTCGCCTCACTTTGGGAGCGAGACCCGTCTGCGGTGGATGTCACTCGCGGCAGAGCGGCAGATGGGAATAGACGTGAGGGTAAAAGAAGCAATGATTAAATCGGACGAGCTATGCAGACAGGAGACAGCCAGCAAATCGTAGTGAGGTTTTTCGCCGCCCTGCAACGGCTCAAGGCCGACCGACGCATACGGGGCAAGAAGACCTTCACCGAGCGTTACGGTATCAACCGATGGAACATGAACACCTGCGAGAAGGAGCCGAGCCGGGACATCTTCCAGCCCGCATGGCTGACGTACCTTGTCCGCGACTACGGAGTGTCACCCACATGGCTGCTGCTCGGGGAGGGTGAATTTTACATCTAATCGTGCACAATCCGTGCACAATGAAAACCGCATTGAGTATCTCTCTCATAATCAACGTATTACATAGCCGACGCACACGTCTGGGGGGCGCGAGGTCGCTGGTTCGAGTCCAGTAATCCCGACAAATGCAAGAGTCAAGCATCTGATTTTCAGATGCTTGTTTTTTTTCAGTTGAAAAACGACCTTCGAGGAGAGAGTTGCTTGACATTATTAAACTCCTGCGGACTTTCTTGAACAATTTGGGGTGTTTTATGGCAAGGGGTGATGTTAACCCTTCCTTTCCAAAGCATGGTTTGGGTCGACCAAACAATCGCATTTTTCCTATCATTGACATCCTTTTTAGTTAAGGTCCAAGCCGCTCAAACACAGCAAGTTCCATTTCTATTGCAACGATTAGATTTCTCATAAACACGAAAATTATTCAGCCGCAAAAATACATTTTTTACTTTAAACGGCTGAAAAAAAACTAGTTAGTACTCGAACTAATTGTCGCTTTGGCACGTCACGGTCAATATACTGCACAGGTCGGTTACCATATGATTAGCATTGCCCGTCCTGGTCTAGCACTCCAACTGATTTACCGAATGCGCTTTATTAAATGGGAGTTCAGATGCCTTGCATCAGATGTTTGGGATGTCTGCAAACAAGTCTTTGGCCGTTAATTGGCTATGAACGAATGAGGAATGGACGCCACGGGAGATACCCATTGGTGTGACAAACGTAAATACAGGGCCACGGCGGATGTCCATCACTTCCATAAAAAGTTCCTTTCTGGTTTTCAGACGTTCTTCGTAGTCTTTGGTTATTACAAAAATGCGCTCGCTGAATTTCATCTCTACAAGATGAATGATTTTGTCTGCTCTGCTGATAACCAAATCGATTTGTCCACCTTTCCGCCTGTCATCCTTTGCGGGGATGAAGCGCCAGGCCGACGACTCGGTAGCCATTCCAGAGATTCCAAGTCCAAACTTGATTTGCGGCAGATGACGCAGGCACACCTCCTCGAAAGTAAAGCCCTCCCACGCCTCGACGCTGCGGTCGGCAAAATGATGCTGCCAGTATTGCTCGTCGCGTGAGCGGTTGGCCTCCACATAGTGGAAGTAGAATAGCGTATAGAAATCGGCCAATCGATAAAGGGTTTGTTTGACCTTGTTGCCAAACTGGCCATAGGCCACGATGAAGTCGCAGCGTTCCAGGTTGTCCAACATCTTGGTCAGACCTCCACCGCTATAACCTGTGGCTTTCTCTATCTCGCTGCGAAGGAATCCTTGTCGCTTGGTAGAGAGAAGCCTTACGATATTGATGTAACGGTCAGCCTTGCGGAAGAGCGCGCTGTATAGTTCATTGAACTCGTTGCTCAAGTCGCCACCGCGACGGTAAATCAGCGAATCGACATTCTCAGGCAAACTCAGATAGGGGCGTAACAGGCTCAGATAGTACGGCACCCCACCAAACAACATGTAGCACTGCAGAATTTGGTAGTCATCCCACTCAAAGCCATGCTCCACAAGATAAGCCTTACATTCACTCAGATAAAACGGCCGCAGATAAATGCGATGGGTGATGCGGTTATGGAGCCCACCTTGGTTGTCTTCCAGCTTCTCTTTCATCCAACTCGTCGCACTACCACAGGCAATGAATACGATGTCATCACGGTTCTGTACCCAGTTGGCCCAGAAATACTCCAGCTCGGCCACGAAGTCGCTGCCTTGCGTGTCCATCCAGGGCATCTCGTCGAAAAACAACACTTTACGTTTCTCCTTGCAACCTTCCAAATACTGTTCGAGTTGAAGAAAAGCATCGTGCCAATTCTCCAATGTCGGAACGTCTTGTCTGTGTCCATATCGCATCAATGCCTCGCGAAAGTTCTGCAGTTGTACGTTCTTCTTTTGCCTATGGGCACCCACATAGTGGAAACTGTAGGTATCGTTGAAGAACCTGCGCACCAGGAACGTTTTTCCTACCCTTCGCCTTCCGTACATCACAATCAGTTCTGAGCGGTGCGATTCCATCGACCACTTCAGTTCCTCACATTCTCGTGTACGTCCGATTAGTTTTTCTGCTGAATCCATGATAATACGACTGATATGTGGGGCAAAGGTAGTGCATTTTTTTTTAATAAACAAATGTTTTTGTCCAAATGTGGGTCTTTTTATATAGATTTGGACAAAAACCGAATGTTTTTTGTCCGAATATGGGTTAATAGCAATAGATTTGGATAAAAAACTTCGTTTTGATGACCTAATTGGATGACCTATCCAGTAGATTGTAACATTTCAACCCTCAACACACACACAGTTCTTTACACTCATACATTGATATCCTTTTGCCCATAGACAAAAGCTGTCTTCCACATGGTTTGCAGCATTTTTCTGTCTTCTTTCTTGTATTTGTTCCTGCTTAGGTTATGCGGATAAAAGACGTGTCCAAAATGAGCAACCTTTTGTCCGATTTGTGCTTGTATCCGCAAAAGAATACGAATAATTTTGCGGCACCGAATTATTCTAAAAACCTAAATAATATGGATTTAAGATTAAAGAACACAAAAACATGCTCATGGTGCTTGATGTTCCTGTTCATGCATCTACCCTCTGTCTCCCTGGCGCAGAACACCAGGAGAGTGACGGGTACGGTGGTGGACGAGACAGGAGAGGCGCTAATGGAGCGATTACCGACTTGGATGGTAACTTCTCGTTGGACTTGTCCACTGGGACAAATTCTATTCAGGTATCCTATGTCGGCTACAAGACGAAGACAGTGACAATCCCCTCATCCGGAAAGGTGACCATCCAGATGGAATCGGATGAGAACATGCTCCAGGAGACCGTGGTCATCGGCTATGGCGTGCAGCGAAAGAGCGACCTCACAGGCTCCGTCTCGAATGTGAGCAGCAAGGATTTCAACCAGGGTGTCATCAACTCTCCCGAGCAGCTGATCAACGGCAAGGTGAGCGGCGTGCAGATCGTCAACGGCGGTGGCTCCCCATCGGCTGGCAGTACGGACAACATGACCCGCTATACCGGTAGCCTTTCCCTTACACCTACCTTGTTTGACAATCACCTGAAGCTGAACGTGTACCTGAAGGGCACGTACAGCGATACCCGCTTTGCCAACACCAACGCCATCTAGGGTGGCGCCTCCCACAATCCATGTTCCCCGATATACTCTGGAAACGACAAGTTCCTGGGCTATTACGAGGCGGCCGACGCCAACGGGGTTCCCATCACGGGTGCCACAGGCAATCCCGTGGGACTGCTCAACAACTACAAGTCGACAAGTGATGTCTACCGCGTGGTCGGCAGCTTCGACGCTGACTACAGCATGCACTTCCTTCCTGACCTGCATGCCCACCTGACCCTGGGTTACGACTATTCCCAAGGCGAGGGCAAGATACATGTTCCAAGGGAGGCATACCAATACTACAATACTGGTGGGCGCAACTACACCTACGGACCGCAGAAGAACAACAACCGACTGCTGACCTTCTATCTGAATTACGGCAAGTATATCGAAAGCATCAAGAGCAACATCGAGGTTACTGCCGGTTATGACTATCAGTTCTGGAAATACACGAACGCCGCCTACCTGGAACTGAACGACATGACACCTGCCGAGCAGCAGGCCGCCTCGGCCGCAGACGACCAGCGTCATGTGCTGCTTTCCTACTATGGGCGCGTGAACTACAGCTACGACGGCAAATATCTCCTTTCGGCGAGTGTCCGCCGTGACGGATCTTCACGTTTCGGGAAGGACCATTGCTGGGGCGCCTTCCCCTCCGTGGCCTTGGGCTGGCGCGTTTCAGAGGAAGATTTCTTCAAGTCCCTGAAACCGGCCTTCAGCACCTTGAAACTCAGGGCGAGCTACGGCGTGACGGGCCAGCAGGACGGAATAGCCAACTACAGCTACCTGCCGCTCTACACGGAGAGCCAGAGCGGAGCCTACTACATGTTCGGCGGCACTCCCATACACACCTATCGCCCGTCGGCCTATAACAGCAATCTGACATGGGAGACGACGATGGCGTGGAACTTCGGTTTCGACTTCGGCATCATAGGCGACCGCGTGACAGGCTCCTTCGACTATTACAACCGCAAGACCGAGGACCTGCTGGCCACCGTCCCCGTTGCAGCCGGCACCAACTTCAACAAGCTGATGCTGAGCAACGTCGGGAACATCATGAGCGAGGGCTATGAGATGACCGTCAACGCGACACCGGTCATGACAGAGGACTGGCAGTGGGACTTCAGCGTCAATGCCACCTATCAGAGCAACGAGATCACCAACCTCCGCCTGAATGAACTGGCAGAGTCGCCCAATACCCCAGCGGGAGCCATAGAGTCGCATTATGTACAGGTGCTCTCCGAGGGATATGAACCATACAGCTATTTTGTGTACAAGCAAATATACGACGAGAAGGGCATGCCCATAGTGGTCTGTAACATCTAAAAGTTATTATTATGACTGATGTTTCTCTTTATTAATCACGAATTAGAGAATTAAAGAATTTTCTTACATGATAGAATTTTTAGGAATTAGAGAAGAAATGGCAAGCC
>Ga0247611_10000164_pt1 | contig 136792 bp, 131 predicted proteins | sample 177DNAGHGhighgp2_FD_192422 | JGI IMG/M metagenome (GOLD analysis project Ga0247611, IMG submission 192422) | Sheep rumen microbial communities from Palmerston North, Manawatu-Wanganui, New Zealand - 1770 DNA GHGhigh gp2 | ecosystem: Host-associated > Mammals > Digestive system > Stomach >...
AATAGTAGAAGGAGATACTAATATGGCAATAAAAAGAGGTAAAAGTTTATGTTTTTTTTCTGCTAAAGGTGGAGTAGGTAAAACTACTAATATATTAAATTTAGCTGGTATATTTGAACAATTAGAAAAAAAAGTATTAGTAATAGATTTAGATTTATATACTGGTGGTATTGCTACATATTTAAATAAAATATATGAAAAAAGTATATATAATTTATGTAGTGATATTTTAACTAATAGATTTGAAGATATTAAAGATTATGTTAGTAAAGCAGATAATTTTATTGATATATTACCTGCACCAAAAGACCCTAGAAATGCTAATAAGATAGATCCTAGAACTTTTACTACTATTATGGATTCTGCTACTATTAATTATGATGTAGTTCTTATAGATACTAATCATGCTTTAGATGATATTAATTTAACTATGTTATCTATTGTTGATCAAATATTGTTTGTTACTACTATAGATCCTATGGATTTAGCTAATATTAAGTCTCTATTATCTATATTTAATAGATTGGAATATACTAATTATAAATTATTATTAAATAATTCTAGAGATGTTAATAGAAATATATTAAGTCCTTATGATATTAAACATATATTAAAACATGATATTAATTATGTATTAACTCATAATATGTATTTAAAAGATATGGAAAGACATGTTATGAATGGTATTATTGTATCTTTAGATAAAAAGTTTGCTGATATATTACCAGAAGATTATCAAACTTTCTTACATATAGCTACTGATTTGTTAGGAGGTAATAATAATGAAAAAGAATAATTTATTAGAAGCCTTTAATATAAAACAAAGAATTACTTATAAAGAAATTGAAGATTACAATACTTTTAAAGATAAAAAATTATTAGATAAATTTAGAGTAGAGATATTACAAAATTTAGCTGATAATGGGAATGTTTTAATAGATAAAGATATAATTAATAATGAAATAGATAATGTTGTTCATGGATATGATTTAGATAATAATGAAAGAAATTACTTATATAATTTAATAGATGGTGAAATAAATGGATATGGACCAATTACTGAATTATTAAAAGATAATAATATTACAGAAATAATGGTTAATTCTCCATCAGAAATATATATTGAAGTAGATGGAAATGTTATTAAAGATGATAGTGTTTCATTTATTAATGATGATCATATATTAAGAACTATAGAGAAATTAATAGAACCTAGTGGTGCTATTATAGATAGTTATAATCCTATTGTGGATACTAATTTAGATGATGGTTCTAGAATTAATGCTATTATTCCACCTATATCTAAACATCCTGTTATTACTATAAGGAAGTTTAAAAAAGAAATAGATGATATAGATACTTTAATAGGTAATGGAACATTAACTCCATATATGGCTAGATTCCTTAAATGTTGTGTGGAAGCTAGACTTAATATATTAATAAGTGGTTATGGTAATTCAGGTAAAACAACATTATTAAACATTTTGTCTAATTTTATACCTGAGACTGAAAGAATAATATCTATTGAAGATGTTTATGAATTAGATTTAAATAATAAACATATTATTTCTTTAACATCAAGTAAAGATAATAGTATGAAAGATTTAGTATCTAATAGTATCAGGATGCGTCCTGATAGACTGATAATTGGAGAACTTAAAGGTGATGAAACTTTAAAAGTTCTACAAGCTATGAATACTGGTAATGAAGGTAGTCTAGCAACTATATATGCTGCTAATAGTAAAGATGCTATTAATAAATTAGAATCTTTAGTATATATGGATGGTAAAGATTTAAATTTAGATGCAGTTAGAACTTATATTACTAATTCTATTGATATAGTAGTTCATATTCAAAAGATGCGTGATGGTAAGAAGAAGATTACTAATATTAGTGAAGTTAGTGGTAGATTAAATGAAGAGATTAAATTAAAAGATATATTTGCATTTACTAAAACTAAAGTTACTGAGAGTGGTAATGTTATTGGAGAGTTTGTATTATATACTAGTATTCCAAAATGTTTATCTAAGATAAAGAATGCTGGTATAGATGAATTAGATGATATGTTTAAAAGATAATGAATAGAAAGGGTGAAATCTATGAGATATAAAGTTGCGTTACAAATAATGGCTGCAGTTACTGTATTAGTAGTACTTTATATTGTATTTTATGTATTAAAATCAAATCGTAAAAAACATAGAATTGATCCTTTCGCATTACATCTTAATCATAGAGATGATTCTGTAGAGAAAGAAGCTATAACTGTTATTAATCGTATAAGTAATTTTTTAGCTAAATTAGTTATATTTAACGGTATAGCTAGATCTTATGATAAATATATATATGAAGAAGATAAAAGATTTAAAACAGGTATGGATTTTATTAGTTTAAAAATATCTTTAGGTTTTATATTTATGTTTATCTATTTATTAAATACTTATTTATTTAGATTAACACCTACAACTTTACTTGCAATAGCTACATTTATAATGGGTTTTGTAATACCTGATTTTTATTGCGTTATTAAAGAAAAAAGATATAATCTAAATATTAATAAAGATATATTATCAGCTATTATATTAATGAATAATAGTTTAAAAAAGAATAAGAGTATAGAATCTTCTATTAAAGATGTTATTAATACTATAGATGGACCAATTAAAAAAGAATATAAAATAATATTATTAGATTTAAAGATTGGTCTTAGTTATGGAGATGCATTCTATAGAATGTATAAAAGAACTAATAATAGAGATATATTAGCTATTAGTAGAATATTTAAAGTATTTAATAATTCAAGTAATGCTTTAGATCCATTACTTGAATTAGAAAGCAGACTTATAGATAAAGAAAAACTTACTTTTAAAATTAATAGGTTAAAATTATTTAATAGATTAATATTAGTAATAGCTTTATTACTACCATTAATAGTATGTTTATTCTTAATATTTACTGATAAAGCAGTATTAGATATTATATTAAACAATTATGGCGTATTAATTGTTACTATAGAAATATTTATATATTTAGATTATATATTAATATTAAATTTATTAGTGGGAGGTCTTAAACATGAATAAGAGTCTTCCAAATAGATTGTATTCTTATAAAACTAATAATAGAATACAAAGAAAAATAAATTATATAGGATCTAATTTAAATCCTAAAGTATTTAATTTATTAAGAATATTAACTACATTAGTTGTGTTTGTAATAATATTATCTATTACTAAATATAGTTATATATTAGCTCCAGCGATAGCTATAATATATTATTTATTATTTGAATTAATATTATTAGATAGTTATGTTATTAAAAGAAATAATTTATTAGAACATGATGCTATAGAATATTTTCAAGTATTAATAATGAATAATAAAAAATATCGTAATTTAAAAAAGAGTATTATTAGTACTAATAAGATAGTAGAAGATAATACTATTCAAAGATTATTTGAAAGAGTAATAAGAAGTAATAATGCTGGTAAAAGTTTAGAAGAATCATTAAAAGATATTACTTATATTATTCCTTCTTCATATATTAATAATATTATATATAGTATTATTAATATTAATTATAATGATTCTTCAAATATAGAAGAAGAATTAAAACTATTATATATAAAAGATAATAATAGAATAATATCTAAATATAAGTTATTACCATTAAAGATGAGTATTACTTGTATTGTATTTGTACTTATATATATAGGATTTCATATTTTATTAAAGTATATTATTAAGTAGGGAGGAATAAACATGAATAGACAACATTTAATTACTATTTTAATATCTTCATGTCTATTTATGTTTTTAACAATATTATTTTATACTTTATATTGTTATGCATTTTATGATAAGAATCAAATTAATATATTTGTAGATAAAATTAATAATAAAGAATTTCAATTTATATATGAACATTTTCAAGATAGTGATAAAATTTCAGAAAAAGATTTTTATTCAGTTATTAATAATACTTTAGATAAAGAAACTATTTCTAATATTTATAATGAATATTATAAAAACAGTATTAGTGAAGAAGAATTTATGAATAAGTATTATTATGGTGATGTAGAACTAACTAGAGATAATGTAGAAATAAAATCTAGTGGTAAAACAACTTATGGTACTAGAAGGAAATTATCTTATAAATCTATTAATTTAAAGAAAGATAATAATGAAGTTAATATAAGTGTATTAAATAATATTAATTTTATTACTAATGTTAAAACTACTATTAATATAGATAATACTCTAGATATGGAATGTAATGGTAGATGTACTATTAATGATTTATTAGGTGGTATTCATGTTATTAATATTAAACAATATAATAAAGAGTATATTTCTGTTATTAATATAAGTAATTCTAATACGGAGATTGATTTAATAAATCATCCAGAAACAATTATTGTTAAGAACGATCATAATGATGATGGAGAAGCTAAAGCATTTAGTAATGTTCATGTTGGAACTTATTATGTTTCTGAATGTTATATAGAACAATCTGTATTATGTGCAACACCTTCCAAATCATATTTAGAATTAAATGAAGATAATACTGTATATTTACATTTATATAGTTCTTGGGAAGTAGCTGGTACTGATTATTGGGGAACTTATAGAGTAGAAAATAATTTTTTAATATTAGAATTTACTAAACATGCTTATATTCCTTATGATTATGATACACATACTTATAGTACAGTAGAAGTAAATACTCCATCAAAACAAAAGTATAAAATAGATGGAAAGTATTTAATAGGAGACAAATATAAATTTTATTATTAAAAAGGGATTTACTAATCCCTTTATTTTTGTCTTGACAAGTAAAACAAATGTATGCTATAAAGAAATAGAACGATTATTAATAATGAAATATGGTATAATAAATGGCGGGTGATATAAATGTATAATTATATTAAAGGTATTATAGAATCACATGGTTCTAATTATATATCATTAGATAATAATGGTATTGGGTATAAAATATATGTAGCAAATCCATATTCATATCAAGATGGTAATGAATATAAAGTATATATATATACAAATGTTAAAGAAGATGAATATACTTTATATGGATTTAAATCTGTTAAGGAAAGAGAGTTCTTTGAGAGACTAATTAATGTTAAGGGTGTAGGACCTAAACTAGCTATTCCTATTATGGCTTCTAATGTAGATGCTTTGGTAGATGCTATTGAAAGAGAAAATATTATTTATTTAACTAAATTTCCTAAAGTTGGAGATAAAGTAGCAAGACAAATAATATTAGATTTAAAAGGCAAATTAACTATTGAAGAAGATTTATTTAGTAATGATAATACTGAAGAATTAACTGAAGTATTAGAATCTTTAGGTTATAAGAAAGCTGATATTAAGAAGATATTACCTCAAGTTAATTCATCTAATCCTGTAGAAGCACAAGTTAAGGAAGCTTTAAAATTATTGATGAGGTAAATGATGAAGATTGGTATAGATATTGATGATACTATTTCTAAAACTAATGAATTATTAATAGAACAAGCATTAATATTTGATAGAGATTATTTAGATGATAGAGGATTTAAAGATGAAAATGCTTATGCTTTTCAAGATATGTTATATTGGACTAGAGAAGATACTAGAAATTTTATTTCTTATGTTAGAAAGAATAATATGTTTTTGAAATTAGAACCTATTGAAGATTCTATTAAATATATTAATATGTTAAAAGAAGAAGGTAATGAAATATATTTTATTACTAAGAGACCTAATTTATTAAATGTTAAAAGTATGACTAAAAAATGGTTAAAAGTAAATGGATATAAATATAATAAGTTGCATATGCATATTAATGATAAGGCAGCATTTATTCAAAAACATAAAATGGATATACTAATAGATAATGATATTCCTACAGCTATAGCTTGCAGAGAATTAGGTTTAAAATATATATTAAAACAGGATGGTTATAATACTAAAAGTACTGATTTGAATTTAATAGATAAATGGGAAGATATTTATAATTATATAAAAGAGATGATGTAATAATGAAAAGACTAGTAGATAGTAATAAAGTAAATGATGATAATTTTGAACAAAATATTAGACCTCAAACTTTAGATGAGTATGTTGGACAATCTGATATTAAATCAAATTTAGATGTCTTTATAAAAGCATGTAAGATGAGAGATGAAGTTTTAGATCATGTATTATTATATGGCCCTCCAGGATTAGGTAAAACTACTTTAGCTCATATTATTGCACATGAAATGGGAGCTAATATTAAGACTTGTACAGGTCCTTCTATTGAGAAATCAGGAGATTTAGCTGCTATTTTATCTACTTTAGAACCTGGTGATATATTATTTATTGATGAAATACATAGAATACCAAGGTATATTGAAGAAATATTATATCCAGCTATGGAAGATTTTGTATTAGATATAGTTATTACTAATAATGATGGATCAAGTAGAAATCTACGTATAGATTTACCACCATTTACTTTAGTAGGAGCTACTACTAGAGCAGGTGATATATCTGCACCATTAAGAGATAGATTTGGTATTACAGCTAAATTAAATTATTATACAGAAGATGAATTAGAGACTATTATAAATAGAACTAGTAGAGTTTTAGAAATGCCTATCGAAGAAAAAGCTGCTAAAGAATTAGCTAGACGTAGTAGAAAAACTCCGCGTATAGCTAATAGACTATTTAAAAGAGTTAGAGATTTTGCTTTAGTATTTGAACAAGATGTAATAGATGAAGAAATTACTAAGACTTCTTTAGATAGATTAAAAGTAGATGATTCAGGTTTAGATCAAATAGATATAGAATATCTAGAAGCATTAATTACTAAATTTAATGGAGGTCCAGTAGGAGCTGCAACAGTTGCTACATCAATTGGTGAGGAAACTACTACTATAGAAGATGTAGTGGAACCTTATTTATTACAAGAAGGATTTGTTAAAAGAACTCCAAGGGGTAGAATTGCTACTGAAAAAGCATATAAACATTTAAATATTGTATATGAAGGAAAAAAATAATTTTTCCTTTGTTTTTTCGAAAAATAATAATATTAAAAATGATTAATAATACCTAAATCAATTGTATTGTATATAAATTGTTGTTATAATAGACATATACCAAAGGATGTGTATTATATGGATGAAAAAACAAATACTTATGACCTTAATTTAGTCAAAAGAAAATTGATTTCTAGTACATTAAAAGAAGTTACAGAAGCCTTAGAAGAAAGAGGGTATAATCCTATTAATCAGATAGTTGGTTATCTAGTTAGTGGAGATCCTGGTTATATTTCTAGTTATAAGGATAGTAGAAGTAAAATGCTAGAATTTGATCGTTCAGAAGTTATGGCTAATATATTAGAGGAATATCTTGCAAAGAAATGAGATCATTAGGACTTGATTTGGGTACTAAAACATTAGGACTTGCTTTATCAGATAAATCTAATCAAATAGCTAATCCATTTAAAGTATTACACTGGGATGGAGAAAATTATGATTTGTTATTTAAAGATTTAGATTTAATAATAAAAGATAATGGTATAGGTACACTTGTTTTAGGTTTGCCAAAAAATATGAATAATACACTTGGTTTTGCTGCAGAAAGAAGTTTAAAATTTAAAGAAGTTTTAGAAAAAAGATATGATTTAGAGATAGTACTTATTGATGAAAGATTATCTACTACTGAAGCTACTAATTATCTTTTAGATGCAGATATGAGTAGAAAAAAAAGAAAAAATGTGGTTGATAGTGTAGCTGCAAGTATAATTCTTGATACCTATCTAAAAATGAAAGGGAATTAAAATATGGAAGAGAAAAAAGGAATATTTACAATTGTAAATGAAGAAGGACAAGAAGTAGAATGTGAAATATTATTTACATTCGATAGTGAAGAAACTAAGAAGAGTTATATCGTTTATACAGACAATACTTTAGATGAAGAAGGAAATACAAAAGTATATGCTTCAGTTTATGATCCATCTGGTCAAAGTGCTGCATTAACACCAATTGAAACTGAAAAAGAATGGAAAGTAATAGAAAGCATATTATCATCAGTACAACAAAAGATTGAGGAAGCAGCAGCTTCAGCTAATAGTTAATATGAAGAAATTAATTATAGTTATTGTTTGTCTATTAGTTTTTTGTGGTCTAGTATGTGCTGGTGGATTTGCATATTATAAAAGTAATCTAAAAGCAGTTGGGGATGATAAAAAAGTAGTATTTGTTGTATCTCAAGGAGAAACATCTAATACTATATTATCTAATCTACATAAAGAAGGTTTAATCAAGAATGAAAAAGTAGCTAAAATATATCTTAAATTAAATAAAGGATATAATTTACAAGCTGGTTCTTATGAATTAAATTCTAATATGGATTTAAAAGAAATATTAGATATTATAGGTTCAGGAAAAGCTATAGATAATAGTAAAAAGGTTACTTTTGTTGAAGGAAAAAGAATACCTTATTTTGCTAAAGTAATAAGTGATAATTTCCCTTATACTGAAGAAGAAGTAATGAATAAATTAAATGACCAAGACTTTATTAAACAATTAATTGAAAAGTATTGGTTTATTACTGATGATGTATTAAATGAAAAGTTATATTATCCTTTAGAAGGATATTTATTTCCAAGTACTTATCAAATAAAAGAAGATGCTACTATTGAAGAAGTAATTTATAAATTATTAGATACTACTGATAGTATTTTATCTAAAGAAAAAGAAAAAATAGAAGCATCTGGATGGACTGTTCATGAATTTTTAACATTAGCAAGTATCGTTGAATTAGAAGGAGCTTCATCTAATGATAGAGCAGGTGTTGCGGGTGTATTTATGAATAGACTTAAAAATAATTGGACTTTAGGTAGTGATGTAACTACATATTATGCTGTTAAGAAAGATTTTAAAGATGAATTATTATGGATGGATTTACAAACATGTAATCCTTATAATACAAGTGCAATCAGTAATTGCGCATTTACTGGTTTGCCTGTAGGTCCTATTTGTAATCCAGGATCTGATTCTATAAATGCATCTATTAATCCTAAAGATCATAATTATTTTTATTTCGTAGCTGATAAGAATGGTAAAACATATTTTAATGTTGATGAAGCAGGACATAATAAAACTATAGCTGATTTAAAAAATCAAGGCTTATGGTACGAATATTAAGGTGATAAAATGAGAGAACAAATAGAAGAAATGGAACAATATGCTCAAGAGAATAATGTTCCAATTATAGAGAAAGATTCTATAGCATTTATAATGAAGTTTATAGCACAAAATGATATTAAAGAAATATTAGAAATCGGTAGTGCTATTGGATATTCAGCTATTTTAATGGCATCTGTAAAAGATGATATTAAATTAACTACTATCGAAAGAGATAATGCTAGATATATGGAATGTTTAAAGAATGTTAAGAAATGTAATTTAGAAGAAAGAATAAATGTTGTATGTCAAGATGCATTAGAAGTTAATCTATCTGGTGTATCATATGATTTAATATTTATTGATGCTGCTAAAGGACAATATACTAAATTCTTTGAAAAGTATAAATATTTCTTAAAACCTGGAGGAGTTATTATAACTGATAACTTAAAGTTCCATGGACATGTTGGTAATAGAGATCAAATAGCAAGTAGAAATTTAAAACAATTAGTAGGTAAAATAGAAAATTATATTGATTTTCTTAAAAACAATGAAGAATTTGATACTAAATTCTACGATGTTGGAGACGGCTTATCAGTAAGCATTCGTAAAAGTGATGAATAATTATATAATTAACGTTGATAAACTAGATTATATTAAAGAATATATGGAATGTGGAATAAACACATTCCTATTTGCTTTAAAAGACTTCTCTATAGGGTATAATACATTTACTTATGATGAAATAGAAAGTCTTGATCTAGAGAATAAATATCTACTAATTAATAGAGTTTTAGATTGTGAATCAATTGATAAATTAAAAGAACTATTACCAAAGTTTAAAACTATTAAAGGAATATTCTATGAGGATATAGGTATTATTAATTTTGCTAAAGATTTAAATTTAGAATTAATATTATTTCAGAATCATTTTAATACTAATGTCTATTCAATTAATTATTGGTTAGATAGAGTAGATTCTGTTGTAGTAAGTAATGAATTAACTTTAGATGAATTAAAATATATTAGTGAGAAAGCTAATAAACCTATAGTATTAAATTTATATGGACATAATCAAGTAATGTATTCTAGAAGATTATTATTAACTAATTGGTCAAAGAACTTTAATATAGTTAATAAAAAAGAAAATTTAATAGAAGATATTGCTACTCATGTAAGATTTAGAGTATTAGAATCAGAATATGGTACTGTAATGTATTCAGATAAGATATTTAATGGTAAAGAATTATTAGATTTAAAGAATATTAAATATTTTTATATTAATCCTACATTAATAGATCATAAAGTAGTTATGGACTATTTAAAAGATATGAAACATACTAATGATGAAGAAGATTCTGGATTCTTATATAAAGAAACTATTTATAAATTAAAAGGAGGCGCTTAAGATGGAAAGAATAGAGTTATTAGCGCCTGCTGGTGATTTAGAAAGATTGAAAGTAGCATTAAAATATGGAGCAGATGCTGTATATTTTGGAGGTCAAAATTTCTCTTTAAGAGCTAATGCTAAGAATTTTAATATAGATGATATAGCTAATGCTGTTAAATTTGCTCATGAATTAAAAAAGAGAGTTTATGTTACTGTTAATATTGTATTTCACGATAAAGATATAAAAGGTTTAGAAGAATATTTAAAAGAATTAGATAAAGTAGGTGTAGATGCTATTATTGTATCTGATGTAATAGTAATGGATTTATGGAAGAAATTAAATCTTAAATTAGAATTACATATATCTACACAAGCATCTAGTTTAAATTATGAAACAGTTAAATACTATAAGAGTATTGGTGCTACTAGAGTAGTGCTAGCTAGAGAAGCTTCTAAAGAGGATATAAAAAGAATTAAAGATGAAATAGGAATAGAAATAGAAGCATTTATTCATGGAGCAATGTGTACTTCTATAAGTGGTAGATGTGTTTTATCAAATTATGCAACTTTAAGAGATTCAAATCGTGGTGGTTGTGTTCAAGCATGTAGATTCTCTTATAATGCAGATAATAGTGATGAAATATTTAGTATGACACCAAAAGATTTAAATATGGTTGGTTATATTGATGAAATGATAAAAGTAGGTGTAAATTCTTTCAAAGTAGAAGGTAGAATGCGTAGCATTTACTATATAGCTACAGTAATACATTCATATAGAAGAATTATAGATAAAGTATTATCTAAATCATTAAATGATAAAGATAAAGAATATTATTTAAAAATATTAAATAGATGTGCTAATAGAGATTCTACTGATCAATTCTTTAATGGTTTACCTGGAATAGAAGAACAATATTATTTGGGTAGAGATGAAATATCTAATAAAGATTTCTTAGGCTTAGTAAAAGAATATAATAAAGAAACTAAAGAAGTTTTATTAGAACAAAGAAACTATTTTAAACCAGGTGATATAGTAGAGTTTTTTGGCCCAAATAAGGACGCTATTACGTTTACTATACCAGATATATATAATGAAAAAAATGAACCTATAGAGGTTGCAAATCATCCTCAAATGCTAGTGAAATTCAAATGTGATTTTGAACTAGAAGAAATGGATATGATGCGTATAAAAATGTTTGACAATTAGAGTATTTTATAGTATTCTTAATAAGATGTTTTTGAAGGAGATGTCTAGATGACTAAAAAGGAAGAAATTCTTCTAACTGCAGAAGGATATGCTCAATTAGAAGAAGAATTAAACGATTTAAGAATAAATAAAAGGGCAGAGAATGTTCAAGCTATCAAAGAAGCAAGAAGCCATGGCGATTTATCTGAAAATTCAGAATATGATGCAGCTAGAGATGAACAAGCTAAAATTGAAGCAAGAATACAAGAATTAGAATATAAATTAGAAAATGCAACTATTATTGATAATAAAAAGAAAGATAAAGTTAATGTTGGTTGCAAAGTAACTATTGAATATGTTGAAGACAAAGAAGAAGATGAATATACTATCGTAGGTTCATTAGAAGCTGATCCATTTGAAAATAAGATATCAAATGAATCTCCAATTGGTTCTGCTATTATGGGCAAAAAAGTTGGCGATATAATTGATGTTGACGCTAATGGTTCTTCATATAAAGTTAAAATATTAAAAATAGCATAATAAGAGGATAACATTTGTTATCCTCTTTATCTGTTTAATGTATTCTTTATAGAATTAACTATTAATTCTTTCTCTTTAGGTCGTAGACTTAATCCTTCACGAGCCTTATCTGTTAATATTAAATCATCTGGTATATCTAATTTACGATATTCTTTCATCATTTTTAATCCTTTATATGTTTCGTATAAACAACCATAAGAGTCATTTAAATAACCTTGTAGAACATTAACGTTTCTAGAATCAATTAATGGTTTCATTATATCTTTTTCATCGCTATAATAAGCTACTTTAGATGCTAAATCAAATCCTTCTATAGAAGCATTTCTTTCTAATATATAGTTATAGGCATTCTTTTTATATAATACAAATCTATATATTTCTTTACTTAAAGTAATTGGCCTTGGTAATAGATGTTTTTTAGGAATCATTAAATTAAAGATATCTTGACATACTTGTTTTTTAAAAGCATATTTAGGTTCTTTATCTAGAAAGGCATAAGCAAATTGATTAGTATGTTCTATTTCATGAGCATAAACATATAATGTTAAATATGCTTTAAATAATTCAACATCTGTAATATAGTAGTTTTTTTGATAATATTCCATCATTTCATCTAACCAAGAATGAAGTCTATCTAAATTAACATTTATTACTTTATAATTAGGATTAAAAGCAGCGGCATTATTATTTAATGTAGAGAACTTTAATGGTATATCATTATCATTTATTAATCTATCTAATTCTATAATATATTTTTTATTTGTTCCTTTAGTTTTAATATCTTCTAAGACATTTCTTACTTCTAATAATTTTTCTTTTTCCACAAAAACCACCTGAGTATTATTATATACATATTTTATTGTAATTACTAGATAAATAAGGTATAATACATTAAGTAAAAAGGAGATATTTTAATGAAAAACGTACATGAAAAAGAAGTTGAATACAAAGGCAAAGAATGGCAAGCTATTCTTGATGAAGTATTAACTAAAAAAGTAAAAGAAGTTAGAGTAGATGGTTTTAGAAAAGGCAAATGTCCTAAAGATGTATATCTTAAAAGAGTAGGTATTGAAACATTATTTATGGATGCTGCTGATAAAGCTAGTCAAAAAGCTTTTATTGATGTAATGAAAGATAAGGAATTAGTTCCTTATGTAGAACCTAGATTAGATCTTAAAGCTATTGATAAAGATCATATAGTATTAGGATTTACTATTATTACTAGACCAGAAGTTAAATTAGGCAAATATAAAGGTTTAGGAATAAAGAAAGAAGCAGTTAAAGTAACTAAGAAAGAAATAGATGAAGAAATAGCTAGAGTATCTTCTAAATTAGCTGATATAGTTGTTAAAGAAAATGGTGAAGTATTAGAAGGAAATACTGCTGTTATTGATTTTGAAGGAACTGTTGATGGAAAACCTCTAGAAGGTGGTAATGGTGCTAATTATCCATTAGAAATTGGTTCTCATACATTTATTCCAGGATTTGAAGAGGGAATTGTTGGAATGAAGGTTGGAGAAACTAAAGAATTAAATTTAACATTCCCAGATAATTATGTAGAAGAACTTAAGAACAAAGATGTTACATTCAAAGTAACAGTTAGAGAAATTAAAGAAAGAGTTCTTCCTGAAATGAATGAAGATTTCTATAAAGATTTAGGATATGATAATATCAAGACTGAAGAAGAGTTTAGAAAAGAAATTGAATCAGTTTTAAAAGAAAAGAAAGAAAAAGAAGCTGAAGACAAATATTTGGATGCTGTTATTGAAAAAGCAATCGATAATATGAAAGTTGAAATCAATCCAGAAATCTTAGATGATGAAATTGATCGTATGTTAAAGAATTTCGAACAAAGATTAAAAATGCAAGGTATTACTTTAGAACAATATATTCAATTTACTGGAGCTAAACCAGAAGATATTCGTAAACAAGTAGAACCAGAAGCTGAAAGACAAGTTAAAATGCGTTTGTTAATTGAAGCTGTTGCTGAAGAGGAAAATATTAAAGTAACTGATAAAGATGCGGAAGCAAGAGCTAAAGAAGTTGCTGAACAATATGGTATGACTGAAGAAGACGTATTAAAAGAATTTGGCGGCTTAGAAGTTGTTAAATACGATTGCAAGATGCAAAAAGCTTTAAAAGTATTACAAGAAAATTAATCGGATAATAATCCGATTTTTTTATTGCTTAATATCTATAATTTTTATTCTTCTTATGTTATAATTATTTAGAATAAAGGGTGAATATAATGAAGAAAGATAAGTTACTTGAAAAACATAGGCTAATAAAACAAAAACTTGTTGAACTTGGATCAAATAGATATCAAAAAGTTAAAGAAGCAAGACTAGAAAGAAAAGAAGCAAGAAGAAGATTGTATAAAGCATTTGGTTTAGCTCTTATTCAAAACAAAAAATATTTTTTATCTTTTATTATTACAATGACCTTTATTTCAATAATTGTATATGATCAATTTACTGATGAAGTAGATAAGATTAATATTGCAAATGACTTTGAAGAAGAAGTAGTAGAAGCTGCTCCAAAAGTAGAAACAGATGAAGAATTAGATGTATCCAAATACGTTGGTGTATATAGTAGAGAAATAACTCTTAATAATGTTATTAAATTAAATTCATGTGATTTATCTAGTTATAAATTAGCTTATAAAATAGAAGCTAATAAAAAGATATCTAAATATTTTATTTCTGATTGTACTGGTATTACATTAATATATGATGATACATTAAGTTATTATAGTACTGGTGGAGCTAGATATATTGGATCATCTGCTAATAACTTTATATTTGGTACTAATAGTATGAAAGAATTAGAAGGTGAAACATATAAAATTGATGATACATTATCTAGAATTAATGTTAAGAGTTTAGATAAAAATATAGAATCTTATTTCTTAGATGGTGGTATTGTTATTTCAACTTTAAATAATGTTTATTTGTTAAAAGAATCAGTTGTATCATTTGAAATACCATCTAGTTATGAAAACAAGGGTGGTAATCTAGATAAGAGAGTATATAAACAAGAAGGTATTTCATTTAAAGTGATTATATTTAGTAATGATGAAAAGAAATCTTGTTATGATGATGATGAAGCTGAAGATGAAGTATATTCTATTTATCAAATTTCTTATAATAAAGATAAGAAAGAAATGGATAGTATGAAGAAGATTATTACTAGATATAAGAAAGATGGCTGTAAGACATATAATGAAGATTTAGCTACTTTAAAGAGCGAATAATCGCTCTTTTTTTGTTTTTCAGTATTATTCCTTTAACGGAATAATACTTTTTTTACCTAAAATACTTGAAATAATTAAGATGTGCCGGTATAATACAGTCCTTGAGGTGGAACTATGTTAATTAAGGAAGCAAGTATTAAATGGAATATCTCTGAAAGAAGAATAAGAAAGTTAATAGAATTAGGTAGAATTAAAGGAACTAAATTAGGTAATGTTTGGACTTTACCAGATGATGTATCTAAACCAATGGATTTAAGATATAAGAAAGATTTTATTTTTAAATATGATATAGATGAAAATGAAATTAGAGACATAAATAATAAATTAAATTTGATATATAAATCTAGATATATAGATAGGCAACAAATGGCTCTTTTAAAACAAAAATTAGATCTAGAAAATATTTATTCTACTAATAGTTTTTATGGAAATAGATTAACTCTAAATGAAGTAAGAATAGTACTTGAAGGTATTACTATTCCTGGTAGAAGTATAGAAGAACATCTAGAAATAATTAATTATAATAAAGCTTTGAAATATATAGAAAAGAATCCTAATATAGATATAGATAAAATTAAAGACATTCATAGAATATTGATGAATGGTTTAGATATGGATAATAATTTATTTCGTAATGAATATATTAATGAACAATTAGAATTAGTGTTAGATAATTATTTTAAGTTAAAAGAATATCAACCTTTCTTAGCTTCTATCTATATTCATGGGGAAATCCTAAAGATTAAACCATATAATGAATATAATGGTAAAATAGCTAAATTGATGTTGAATAATTCTTTAATAAATAATGGGATTTCCCCAATATCTGTACCTAGAGAAGATAAAATAATATATTTAAATGCTATAGAAAATGTTATTAAAAATAATGATTATACTGACTTAATTAACTATTTAATTAGTAAAGAAAATGAAATTTTAAATAAGTACTTAAAAATTATAAAATTGTAGTTGACAAACATATAAATAAATATTAGAGTAGTTGTCAAAAGAAAAAAATGGCGGTTTAAAAATAATATTAATGACAGGGAGAAATTGATATGCTAAAAGAATCTAATATTAAGGTTAAAACGACAAAGAAACTACTTTTTGGTTTATTTTTATTTTTTGTATCAATCGTAGCAAAAGCTGAAGTAATTTCCATAGAAGAATACGATAGTATTTTTAATTCTTCTGCTTTTGGGGATGTATCATTAAATAATGATTATCTTTATTATGCAAATAATTCTGGAGAGAGAACTGCAATTCTTAATTCTAAATTAAATGCTTTAAAATCTACAATTGATAATAAAGTTAATAATAAAAATTTAGAATATCCAGAAGCAGGTATTACTGTAGGATATAATCTAGTTAATAATAGAGTTGCTAGCTTCTATTATGTATATGATCAAAGTAGTGGTTCTTTTAATACTAATCTTCTTTATACTGATTCTGACACTTATAAAGAAGAAGATAAAGCAGTTGTTGATTCTTTAATAGGAAATTCTTTAGTAGATGATATTATCGTCCCTGATGAAGATAGTGAAATATTTGCTAATGAAGAAGCTTTTAGAAATAAATATGTTACTTATAATAATCTATATAGTAAGATTTCTGGAACAGGAGTTACTGCTAATATTAGTTTAGTAAGTAGTGAAAAGTTATCTGATACTAATAGAAAGGTAACTGCTAAGGCAATATTATCTTTTAATGGTGTAAACTATAAAATTGTAAATTTACAATATAATTACACGTTACTTAACAGCACTTTACCAATCATATCTTTAGATCCGGTTAAAAGCAATTATGTAAGTACTTATAATGAAAATGAATATGTTTCTAATTATGGAGATATATTTGATGAATTAAGAAATCAAATAATAAATGATTTAAATCTTAATTTAAATGAATATGGTATTGATATTTATACGGAAGATGGTTCAATTCATGATTGGGTTGTTGTAGTAAATCAAGATACTAAAACTGTTTCTAAAAAGTTTAAAGTAAGTTATGCAAATAGTTCTAATTATAATGATAAAGACAAAAAAGTTATTGATAATATAGATGATGAGATAGTTATTAGAGAAGAAGTTAAATTAGGAGAAGAAAAGAAATATAATAATGTTCATTATGTTAAAGAACAAGTTACTAAAAAGATTAATAAAGAAAATGTAGAAATAGAATATGATGGTATTGGAGTAGGTGGATCATACTTATCTGGTGGTTTATCTGGTTATACTTATGTATATGTTAATGGAGTTTTATATAAAACAATTAGTACATCAAGTTTATCTATTACTAAATTCTTAATTCCATATAATGCAGAAAGTCCTGAAAGTTATATAATAAATCAAGTTAAAGAGTATTTAGCTAATAATGGTAATTTTTACGATGGATGTGTTTTAATAATTAAGAATAATGAGATATTTGTTCAAGATACTGATGAATCATTAGGTGAGTTTATTTATGAACTAGAATTAAAATCAGATCCTAAACAAGAAGAACCGGAACAAACTCCGGAACCGGTAAATAATAATACAAATAATAATACTAATGCTAATACTAATAAAAATACTAATACTAATAAAAAAAAGAGTAGTACTAAGAGAACTACTACAACTAAGAAAACTACTACTAAACAAACAACAACTAATACTGAAGAAAATACTGGTACTGGTAAAACAGAAGAACCTAAGAAAATTATAATGTTTAGTTTTTCTAATAAAGCTAAAGAGATTCGTGCTAAAATCAATAATATTTTGGATAATATTTTAGTAGCTAAAGAAGATTCAGTTCAAGAGGAAAAAAAGGAAGAAAAACCAGTTCAGGAAGGAACTAAAAAAGAAGAAAATAAACAGGAAGAACCTGTTGAAGATATAGAAAAACAACCAGAAGAACAAAAACAAGATGAAGAAGAACAAGATGAAGAAATGAATAAACCAGCTAGTGAGATTTTAGAACAAGCAAAAGAAGAAAATGAAGATAATGAAGAAAAATCAATAAATATTTTATATATAGTAACTATTATTGCTGGTGGGGTTATTATTGTATCTATTGGCGTACTTATATTTTTAAAAGGCCGATACTAATTGAAATTAAATAAAAAATAATCTTAAGGAGGCGACTTTTTAATGTTTACTAACTTACCAGTAATGCTCCTTAAAAGAGTAGTTCTGCTACCATATGAGGATGTAAGATTAGATCTTAATAGTGAGATTAGTAGTAAAGTAATAGATTTAGCTGTTAAAAAACATAATAGTGAAATTTTAATAATTTGTCCTAGCAATCTATATGAAGAAGCACCTGATGTAAAAGATTTACCTTCAATTGGTGTTATAGGCAAGATAAAGAGTAAAATGGAGTTGCCAAATGGTAATCAAAGAATTGTAGTAAGTGGTTATAAAAGAGTTAAAATATTAGAATATGTTAATGAAGTAGCTGATGGAGATATTCTAAAAGCTAATACAATGGAAATAGATTTACCTAAATTTGATGAAGTTGAAGAAACTACATTACGTAAAAAGATATTAGAACAAGTTAATGATTATATAGAATGTTCTCATGAAATAAGTAATAGTATTTCTCAAAGTATTAAAGATATTATAGATTTAAGTAAATTGACAGATATTATAGTATCTTTCATGCCTTTTTCTATTGAAAAGAAATTAATGTATATGCAAGAGATGAATCCATTACATAGAGCCAACGCTTTAGTATATGATTTATCTATTTCTCTACAAGTAGCACAATTAGATCAAAAATTAGATGATGCTTTAAGAGAAGATTTTGATAAAAATCAAAAAGAATTTATATTAAAAGAAAAATTAACTGAAATTCGTAAAGAATTAGGTGAAACAGATTATAAAGATGAAATAATTACCGATTATTTAGAAAAGATAAATGATTTAAAATGTTCTAGTAAATTAAAAAATAAATTAGTTAGTGAAGTTAAGAAGTTAGAATATACTTCTGAAGGTTCACCTGAAATAAGCACTGTTAGAAATTATTTAGATTTAGTATTAGAATTACCTTTTGGTATATATACTGAAGATGAAAAGAATCTTAATAAGATTAAGGAAGGTTTAGATAGTACTCATTTTGGTTTAGATAAAGTTAAAAATAGAATTATAGAATATATAGCTGTTAAAACTAGAAATAAAAATTTAAAGAGTCCTATTCTTTGTTTAGTAGGTCCACCTGGTGTAGGTAAAACATCTTTAGCTCAATGTATTGCTAAAAGTTTAAAGAAGGAATTTTATAAAATATCTGTAGGTGGCTTAAATGATTCAGCAGAATTAAATGGACATAGAAGAACTTATATAGGTGCTTCACCTGGTAAGATAATACAAGGTTTAAAGAAATGTGGTGCATCTAATCCATTATTCTTAATCGATGAAATAGATAAGATGGTTAAAGATTATAAGGGGGATCCTGCATCTGTATTATTAGATATATTAGATCCTGAACAAAATTATATGTTTACTGATAATTATGTAGAAGAACCATTTGATTTATCTAATATATTATTTATTCTGACAGCAAATAGTGAAGAAGAAATACCAGATGCCTTATATGATAGATTAGAAATAATAGAATTATCTTCTTATACTCAATTTGAGAAATTAGATATAGCCAAGCAATATTTAATTCCAAATATATATAGAGAACATTTAGTATGTTCTAAAGAGATTAAATTTAGTAATGATATTATAATGCATATTATTAATAGATATACTAAAGAAGCAGGAGTTAGAGATTTACAAAGAAATATTTCTACTATTGTTAGAAAGATAGTAACTAAATCTGTTAAAGAATCTAATTCTACTATTAGTGTTATATTAAAGAAAGAAGATATTCCTGATTATTTAGGACCTATCAAATATGATAAAAACGACAATTTAGCCAAATCTGTTGGTCAAGTAAATGGTTTAGCTTATACATCTTTAGGTGGTCTTGTTATGCCTATTGAATTATCTAGTTATCCCGGTAGTGGTAAAATTCTAATTACTGGTATGATAGAACAAGTAATGCAAGAAAGTATTAATGTAGCATTTAGTCATGTTAAATCTAATAAAGATTTATATAAAATTAAAGATTATGATTTTAATGATAAAGATTATCATATTCATTTCTTATCTGCTGCTATTAAGAAGGATGGCCCTTCTGCAGGTGCTGCAATAATTACTTCTATATTAAGTTTAATTCATAATAAACAAATACCACAAAATATAGCTTTAACTGGTGAAATATCATTACATGGAGATATATTAAAAATAGGTGGTTTAAAAGAAAAAATAATAGGTGCTTATAATGATAATATTAAGAAGGTTTATATACCTAAAGAAAATCATTGTGATTTAGAAGAAATACCTAAAGAAGTACTTAAAGATATTAAAATAATTGAAGTTAAAACTTATAAAGATATATTTAATGATTTATTTAAGATAAAATAACTTTAAATATATCTTTTTTTATGGTAAAATTTACATATAGTATAGAGGTGTAATAAATGAAGAATGTAAGTTATTTCTTAAGTTTATTTATAATATTTATTGTATCTATAGTATTTTTAAGTACATCTTATTCTAAAGAATCAGGTACATTACTTAATAACTCTATTACTAAAGAAGAAGTAGATAATATAGTTATTACTTATTCTAATACTAATTTAATTACTTCTAATTCTGATAATTATATAAGTATAGTTAATAAGAATAATCATCCTGTTAGTTATCAAATAGAATTAATAAAAATGGATGATTCTACTGAAGAAATATATTATCAATTAGATAATAAAGATATTAAAATGTTAGGCAAGAACAATGTTATTCTAGAAGAAGATTTAGATTCTTATGGTAGTGATAAAGATCAAGTTACTCATATAATTAATCTTTCAGGTAGTAAGAGTAATAAATATATTATTACTTTAAAAGAATCTACTATAATAAAGAATGTTGTTAGTAAAGATAATAATACTTATATGAAAGATGGAAATATATATTATTATGGAGAAGATCCTAATAACTATGTTTTATATAATAATGAATTATATAGAATATTAGGTTTAGAAAATAATGTTGTTAAGATAATATCTTTAAATGGTGAATTAAATACTTACCAAGAAGATAAAAGTTATCCTACATTAGATGATATATATAACACTTATAAAGATGATGTTAATATAGATAATATTGGTGATAATAAATCTTTTATTAATAGTGAATCATTCTGGTTAAAAGATAGTTATGATGAAAATTCAAATTATTATTATAGAAAAGATAATACTATACAAGTAAGTAATAAAGATATATTACATTTTAATAGAGAAACTAAATATATTAAAGGATATCTAAAAATAGAAAAAGGTTTAGGTACTATTGATGAACCTTATGAGGTAAAAGATGAGAGTCGTTAAAGTATTAAAAAAGAGAATTGTTATAGAGATTTTATCTTTATCATTTCTTATATTTTGTATAGTTTATTCTAGTTTCTCAATTAAAAAATCAAGTAGTAGTAATATAGAAAGTACTGATAATTTTGTAGCTGTAGTTGATGATAAGAAATATGATCCAGTATTAAAAGAATTATCAGATGGTATGTCTATAGATGTAGATGGTATTACTTATGCAGTTACTAATAATAATAGTAATGATAGAAATTATAATATTTTAATTAGTATTAATGAAGATGATGAAGATATTCTTAATAATATTAAAATAAGTGTAGATGATATTTATATATTTAATTTAAGTGATTTAGAAAAGAAAGATGAATATTATATTTTATATTCTGATACATTAAAAGCAGGCTATACTAAAAAATATGTTATTAAATCTTGGTATAAATTAAATAGTGGAGTAGAATCTAATAATAAAATTAAATATACATTTAAATTAGACATAAATTAGTACATAAGTACTAATTTTTTTAGTTATAGTTCTAGTTTATGATATAATTTAAAAGGTGATATAAATGAATAATGAAAATGAAAAGAAGAAATTTAAATTACCAATTTTTAAAATAGTATTAAGTGTTATAATTATATTTTTACTTATAGGTATATTTGTACCTGTACCTTATCAAGTTGAAATGCCAGGTGGTACGATTAACTTAGAGAGTAGAATTATAGTTGATGGAGAAGAACCACAAATAGAAGGTTCATTCAATATGGCTTATGTTGCTGTAATACAAGGAAATTTAATATATACTTTAATTGGTTTAGTACATCCTGATTGGGAAGTTATGAAAATTAGTGATATTACAGCAGAGAATGAAACGATAGATGATTCAAATAAAAGAGATAAAATATATTTAGAACAATCTAAAGATTTTGCTGTTGCAGCTGCTTTAAGTGCTGCTGGTATAGAATATAAACAAACTAATTTAGAAAATAATGTTATGTATGTAGATCCAGATGCTGTTACTACATTAAAAATAGGTGATAAAGTTATTTCTTGTGAAGGAGAAGAAACTAAATCATTACAAGATATTAAGAATAAAATAAACGAAAAAGATTATGGTGATATAGTTCATTTTAAAATTATAAGAAATAATAAAGAAATGGATGCTACTGGAGAAGTTATTAATATTAATGATCAAAAATTTATTGGTTTATCTATAGCTACTACTTTTGATATAGAAAGTGATTTAAAAATAGATATTAAAACTAAAGATTCTGAATCAGGACCATCTGGTGGTATGATGATGGCTTTAATGGTATATAATGCTGTTACTAAACAAGATTTAACTCATGGTAAAAAGATAGTAGGTACTGGTACTATTTCGATAGATGGTACTGTAGGCGAAATAGGTGGAATTAAGCAAAAGATAATGGGAGCAGAAAAAGCTAAAGCAGATATATTCTTAGTTCCTGCAGAAAATTATGATGATGCTATGGCAGTAAAAAAGGATAAAAATTATAAGATAGAAATAGTTAAAGTAAATACATTACAAGATGCTATTGATTATCTTGAAGGATTAGATGATTAAGACATTTAATTGACATAAATAGTAAACAAATAATTATTAAGTGTTGGAATATTACTTATAATAGGGTATAATAAATATGCAAGGACGTGAATTATTAATGCAAGTTGAAACAAGATCAAGGATAATAGTTATTATATTTTTAATTATAATGGCTATTCTAATAACATTGAGTGCATAAAAACAGGTTTTATCCTGTTTTTTTATGTTATTTTTATTAATTTTTGATATAATAATTATCGTGATTACATATGAAAAGAAATGAAGTAGATCGTAATAAATTAAGCCCTGGTATGAAACAATATATGGATATTAAAGATAATTATCCAGATGAATTATTGTTTTTTCGTCTTGGTGATTTTTATGAACTATTTTTTGAAGACGGTATATTAGCATCTAGAGAATTAGAATTAACTTTAACGAGTAAGAATGCTGGTTTAGATGAAAGAGTTCCTATGTGTGGAGTTCCTTTTCATAGTGTTAAACCTTATATAGAAAAACTTATTGCTAAAGGATATAAAGTTGCTATATGTGAACAATTAGAAGATCCTAGTAAAGCTAAAGGTATGGTTAAAAGAGGGGTTACTCAAGTAATATCTAAAGGTACTATTGTAGATAATGATATGTTAAATTATTATGATAATAATTATATTGCTTCTATATTAGAATTTCCTGGTTTTATTACTATTACTTATAGTGATATATCTACTGGTTCTTTATCTATAATAGATATTGAAGATAAAAATAAATTAATTAATACTATATTATCTTTAAATTTAAAAGAAATAATATTAGCCGACTATTCTAATAGTGAATTAATAGATACTCTAAGACATACTTATAATATAGAAGTATCTATAAGTACAGAGTACTTAGAAAATGATTATGAATATCTATATAAAGATATTAAAGAAATGAGACATATCTTAGGTATTAAACATATATTATATTATTTATCAGTTAAACAATTAAAAGATATGCATCATATAGAAAAGATAGAAATAATAGATTTAAATGAATATTTATCTATGGATATTCATACTATTAGAAATTTAGAATTATTTGAAACTATTAGATCTAAAGATAGAACTTATTCTTTAATATGGTTATTGGATAAAACTAAGACTGCTATGGGATCTAGAACTTTAAAAGAATGGTTAAATAAGCCATTAAAGAGTATTAAAGATATTAATAATAGATATGATATGATTGATAAGTTAAGAACTGAATTTATTATTAAAGAAGAATTAACTCATGAATTAGATAATATTTATGATTTAGAAAGATTATGTAGTAAAACAATGTGCGGTAACTTAAATGCTAGAGATGTTTTACAAATAAAGAGAAGTTTAAAATCATTACCTATTATTAATGGATATATTAAAGATTTAAAATTTAATTACGAATTAGAAGATGTTAATGATTTATATAATTTATTAGAAGAATCTATATATGAAGATCCTCCAGTAGGTATTAAGGAAGGATACTTAATTAAAGATGGATATAATAATGAATTAGATGAATTAAAACAAATAAGAAGTGGTGGTAAAGAATTTATTGCTTCTTTAGAGGAACAAGAAAGAGAAAGAACTGGTATAAAGAATTTAAAAGTTGGTTATACTAAAGTATTTGGTTATTATATAGAAATAAGTAAAGGCCAAGTAGATCAAGTTAAAGATGAATATGGTTATGAAAGAAGACAAACACTTACTAATTGTGAAAGATTTATAAGTCCTTTACTTAAAGAGAAAGAAGCATTAGTACTTAATGCTGAAGAAAAGATTATTGAATTAGAATATAATTTATTTATGTCTATTAAAGAAGAAATAAAAAAAGAAATATTTAAATTAAAGAGTATTTCTAAAAAAGTAGGGGAATTAGATGCTATTATAAGTTTGGCTACTATAGCAGATGATTATTCTTTAGTAAGACCTGAATTAACTGATAAAAGAGTTATAGATATAGTAGAAGGAAGACATCCAGTAGTAGAAAGATTATCTAATCAAGAGTATGTACCAAATGATTGTAAGATGGATGAAAAGACTCATACACTTTTAATTACAGGACCAAATATGAGTGGTAAATCTACTTTTATGCGACAACTTGCTATTATTATAATTATGGCTCAAATGGGTTCTTTTGTTCCTGCTAAAAGTGCTAAATTACCTATAATAGATAAAATATTTACTAGAATAGGAGCATCAGATGATTTAGTATCTGGAGAATCTACTTTTATGGTAGAAATGTTAGAAGCAGTAAATGCTATTAATAATGCTACTAAAGATTCATTAATATTATTTGATGAATTAGGTAGAGGTACTGCTACCTATGATGGTATGAGTTTAGCTCAAGCTATATTAGAATATGTTAATAATGAAATTAAATGTAAAACTTTATTTAGTACTCATTATCATGAATTAACTGATTTAGAACATATTAGTGGCATTAAAAATATTCATGTAGAAGCTAAAGAAGAAGATGGTAATATAACTTTCTTACATAAAGTTAAACCAGGTGCAGTAGATAGAAGTTATGGTATTCATGTAGCCAAATTAGCTGGTTTACCTAAAGATGTATTAAAAAGAGCTGATGAAATATTAAAATTATATGAGAATTCAGCTAAAGAGAAAGAAATGACTAGAGGAGAACAAGTATCTTTTGATTTTGATACTATAGAAGAAAAACCAAATAAAGTATTAGATAGATTAGAAACTATTGATCCATTAAAATGTACTCCTATAGATGCTATTAATTTATTATATGAATTAAAAGAATTATCTAAAGATAAGGAATGATTATATGTATAATAAAGATTATTTTTATTTAATAACTGATTTATTACATCATAATGTATATGCTTCTTTATTAAAGAATGATTTAATTAAGGAAGAAAATGTTATTATTAAAGTATTTAAAAAAGATAATCAAGTAGTAATTATAGAAACTAATAATTTTAAGGATACTATATTAAAAGATACAAGAAAAGATAAAGAAGATGATTTAATGACATATGATTTATCTTTTCTTAAAGTATTACATAGATATATCTCTAATAAAGAATTACCTAATATGTATTATGAATATATAGAAGGAGTAGGTTCTTGGAATAGAGTCAAAATAGAGGGATATAATCCAGAAGACAAATTATTAAAACCTTTCTTTTTAAAGAAAAAGATTAATAAAGAAGGTTTAGTTAAATATGCTAAAGATAAAAATGAATTAGATAAATTAAATAAATTTTATGATATTACTAAAGGTTTATATAAATTTAGTAAACCAAATAAAGTTAAAGATCTATTTAATATTATCGAAAAATGATTATAAATTATTAAAACTTGTGTTATAATCAAGCAAGAGGTGTTACTTATGGGGAAGACTAGAAGTGAATTAAGAGAAAAAGCAATGGTTATTTTATATCAAATAGCTATTTTAAAGAGCCAAAAATTAGACTACTCAGTTGAAGATTTAATTAAAGAGAACTTAGATGTAGATAATGATTTTGTTAGAAATCTAGTATATGGTGTTATTACTCATCAAGATGAAATAGATGAATTAGCAAATAAATATATGAAAGAATGGACTATTGATAGAATAGATAAAACAGGTAGTGCTATTCTAAGAATAGGTATTTATGAAATTATTTATGAAGAAGATACACCTAATATAGTTGCTATTAATGAAGCAGTAGAATTAGCTAAAAAATATAGTGATGATAATGTTAGAAAGATTATTAATGCTGTATTAGATAAGGTAAATAATGAAAATTAAAAAGGAACATTAATATGTTCCTTTTATATTGCTCTATATTTATCTTTATCTTTAAATGGATTTTTAGGATCTATTTTATCTGTAAATAATATTCCATCTAGATGATCTAACTCATGTTGGAAAGCTACAGCAAGTTCTTCTCTTACTCTTATAGTGAATGGTTCACCATACTCGTTATAGGCTTCTATAGTCATTCTTGCATGTCTTGGTACAATTCCACAAGTTGGACGATTAATACTTAAACATCCTTCACCTTCAGCTATATAAACCATTTCTTCGCTTGAACTTTTAATTCTTGGATTAACAACTACATATTTATCAAATTTTTCTTTTTCTACTTCATATACTATAACAAATATTCTTTTTAAGATACCTAATTGCGGATAAGCAAGTCCCATTCCAGCTCTTAAATGATAATATTCTTCAGTTTCTTTAATTTGACTCATTTCTAGATAATCCATCATATCATGAATACGATCTATATCTTCTTGCTTTAAAGGTAATTCTATATCAGTTGCTTTTTTATGTAGTATTTTATTTTTTTCGTCTAATATTTTAATATCTGGTAATTTTCTCATAATTGCCACCACCTATTGAATTGTACCAAATAATGAATAAAAAAACAAATATTAATACTTTATTTTACTTGACATTAATAATTTTTAATTTGTTCTTATCTATTTTATTATATGCTAAAATTATTATAGGAGGAGTAGAAGATGAAGAAGATATTAGCCAAGTTAAATTATCCTTTATTAATATTAACTATTATATATGCTATTTTTGGCTGTTTAATGATTTATTCTGCATCATCTATTTCAGCGATTTTAAGATATGATGTTTCTACAGCTAGATTCGTTACTAGACAGGTAGAAACTTTAATATTAGGTGTTATTGCTGGTATATTTTTAATATTTACTCCAACTACTTTATATAAATATGTTTCTAAAATAGCTATGTTTGTTGCAATAGGTGCCTTAGCTTTGTTATTTGTTTATGGTAAAGTTGCAGGTGGTGCTTTAAGTTGGTTTGATGTTGGTAGAGTTAATATTCAACCATCAGAATTAACTAAACCTATTTTAATAATATATTTAGCAGTTTATTATTATCGAATATCACAAAAGAAAAAAATATCTTTTTGGGATATGTTTTATCCGTTAATATTATGTGCAATTATGGTAGTATTAATTGCTATTCAACCAGATATGGGTAGTGCTTTTATAGTATTTTTAATTACTGCTGCTACTTTTTTAGCAATTCCTATTGGTAAGGATCATAAAAAAACTATTTATAAAATAGGTGCTGGTGGAGCAGTATTAGTTCTTGTATTAAGTTTAATACTTGCCTTATCAGGTAAAAATATATTACATTCATACCAGGTAAAAAGACTTGTAGAGTATAGACAACCATGTAAAAGATATCAAGAAGATACTGGTTATCAAGTTTGTAATGGTTATATAGCAATTCATAATGGTGGAGCATTTGGTGTAGGATTAGGTAACTCTACACAAAAATATTTATATTTACCAGAAGCTCATACAGATTTTATATTTCCTATAATATGTGAAGAATGTGGTCTTATTATTGGTATTATTGTATTATTAGGTTACTTTGTAATGTTATTATTAATGCTACATATAGCTAAAAACTCACAAAATTTAAAAAATAGTATTATAGCTTATGGTATATTTACTTATTTTACTGTTCATATATTATTAAATATATTAGGTGTATTAGGTTTGATACCTTTAACTGGTGTTCCATTACCATTCTTAAGTTATGGTGGTACTTATAATATATGCGTTATTGTTTCTATGTTTATATTACAAAGAATCAATATTGAGAATAAGATAGAAAAAGATTATAAGAAAATCAAAAATTTATAGAAATGATTATATCATTTCTTTTTTTTGAAAAAATTTCATAAAAAAAGAAGGAAATAAGACCTCTATCGATAATATATATAGTAGAGGAGGTATTTATATGTTTGAATCAAATATGAGATATTGGATTATATCTATAATAATTATTATATTGTTATTATTAACTATAGCATTAAATATTTATATATATTATAATCCAAGAATTATTGAACAAGATAATGATATTGTTCTAGAAAAGGAGGTAGAAGAACCAGATATTCAAGAGGAAGAATTAATTAGTTATTATGTAGATATTAAAGGAGCTGTAGTAAATCCTGGGGTATATCAAGTAAATAAAGGTACTATTATTAATGATGTTATTAATATGGCTGGTGGATTAAATAAAGATGCTTCTACTAAATATTTAAATCTTAGTAAAGAAACATCTAATGAAATGGTTATTTATATATATACTAATAAAGAACTAGTAGAAGAACCAAAAGTAATTAAAGAAACATGTAATTGTAAAAATGAAATAATTAAAGATTGTGTTAATAATAAAGCTAGTGTTATTGAAATAGGTAATACTAATAAAGAAGAAAATAATGAATCAAGTAATAGTATATCTAATGGTAAAGTAAATATTAATACAGCTACTTTAGAAGAATTAATGAACTTAAATGGTATAGGTGAATCCAAAGCACAAGCAATTATTGAATATAGAAATACCAATGGTAATTTTAATTCTATTGAAGATATTAAAAATGTATCTGGTATAGGAGATTCTGCTTTTGAAAAGATTAAAGATTATATTACAGTCTAATATATTTATATTTTTATTAATAGTAATTACTATTTTTATTTCATTTATAAAGTATAAAATAAATTATAATAACAGTATTTATAATGTAGAAGATAATTATTTTGAAGGTATTATTAAAGAATATAATTTAGAGGAAGATAAATTATCTTTAGAAATAAAATCTAAAGAGAATCTTATTGCTAATTATTATTTGAATAATAAAAATATAGATTTATCTAATTTAGATTATGGATCTAAAATAAAAGTTAAAGGTACTTTAAAAGTACCTAGTAATAATACTATTCCATATTGTTTTAATTATAAAGAATATTTAAATAATAAAGACATCTATTATGTATTAAATATTGATCAAATATTAGAATTAAATAAATCAAATAATTGGTTATATAAAATAAAAAATTATATTTATAAAAGAATTAATAATATAGATAAGAAAGGATATATAAAAGCTTTTATATTAGGTAATAAAAGTGATATAGATAGTGATATATATTCTAATTATCAATCTATTGGTGTTACTCATTTATTTGCTTTATCTGGTATGCATATATCTTTATTAAGTAGTATTTTAGTTAGAGGATTATCTAAATTAAAAGAATATAAAAGATATATAATAATAGATATTATATTAGTAATATATGGTTATATAGTATCATTTCCATCTTCATTAAAGAGATGTATTACTTTTTATATTTTAAATACATTTAATAAAGTATTTAATTTAGAAATAAAATCTATTAATCTATTAATAATAACTATTTCTATTTTAATAATATATAATTATAAAATTATATTTGATATAGGATTTCAATATTCTAGTACTATAGTATTTTTTATATTATTAAGTTCAAATATTATTAAATCTTCTAATTATTTAATTAGTTCTATTAAATTAAGTATTATTACATTTATAGCTAGTATTCCAATATCTTTATCTAATTATTATTCTATTAATATATTAAGTATTATCTATAATTTATTTTATATTCCTTACATATCATTAATAATATATCCATTATCTTTAATTACGTTTCTAATTCCTATATTTAATAATATATTAATTATTTTAATTAATATTATGGAATATATATCTAATATATTAGAAGATATTAATATATTAACTATATATTTATCTTTTAATATATATGAAGTATTAATATACTATGTTATTTTATTTTTATTAATTAAATTTAATAAAGTTAAATTTTATATTATAAATATTATTATAATTGTAATAGATTTATTGATTCCTTATATTGATAATAATAGTTATATATATTATTTAGATGTTAATCAAGGTGATTCAATACTTATTATATCTTCTCATAAACATAATGTAATAATGATAGATACTGGTGGTATTAGAGACAATAATAGTATACCTAATAATATTATTAATATGTTACATGCTTTAAATATTAATACTATTGATTATTTAATTCTTACTCATGGCGATTATGATCATATGGGGGATTCTTTTTATTTAGTGGATAGAATAAAACTAAATAAAGTTATATTTAATTGTGGTGAATTAAACGAATTAGAGAAAGAATTAATTAATGTATTAGATAATAAAAACATCAAATATAATAAATGTGTTGACAAAATAAATGATATGTATTTTCTAAATACTAAAACTTTTGATAATGAAAATGATAATTCAAGTATTATTTATACAAGAATTAATAATTATAATTTTTTGTTTACTGGAGACGCAGGTATTAATAGAGAAAAAGAAATAATTAATAAATATAATATAAAAAATATTGATGTATTAAAAGTAGGCCATCATGGTAGTAAAACGAGTAGTAGTAAAGAATTTATTGATATGATTAAACCAAAATATTCTATTATTAGTGTTGGTAGAAAAAATAAATATGGACATCCAAATAAAGAGGTTTTAAATAATCTTAATGATTCAAAAATATATAGAACAGATAAAAATGGTAGTGTTATGTTTATTATAAAGAATAATAAATTATTTATTGAGACTTTTAGTCCATAATAATTAAATCCTATATAAAATATCAGATGAGTAATAGTTTTTATTTATCTTACTAAATTTTATTACTTGATATGATATAATATTTTTTGGTTAGGTGTTGATTTCTATGATGTTAGAAAAAAATAATTTTATATTAGAATATGATTCTAAACTAGATTATATTCCAGATGTAGTTAATTATTTAGAATCTAAAACAAGTGATATTATGTCTTTTTTTGAATTAGATAATCTTAAAAATAAAAGAAAAATAATTATATATACTGATTTAAAATTATATAAAAAACATATTGAAAATTATTATGATTATCAAGATTATATGTGTGCAGATACTAATGATGGAAATATTAATTTATTATCATTAGAAGAAGCTCATAAGACTAAAGAACATAGAAATATGACTATTGAAGATTTAAAAAGTACTATATTACATGAATTTGTTCATATATGTCAGCAGGATTCTCAAATAGAACGATATGATAGTGATGTAATCTGGTTTTGGGAAGCTTTAGCTACTAATTTAGGTAATCCTGAAAAATTTAAAAGGATATCTATAAAATCATCTAATGATCAAATTATAGATTTTAATTCTTCACCAAATAATTATTCTAATGCGTTTACTATTGGCAAATACATGTTAGATAAATATTGTCATGAAAAAATATTGGAATTTGTTAAATATCCTTCAAAGTTATTAAAAGAATCAGATAAAATATTGAATGAAGCTAGAGAATGGAGTTATAAATAGTTGTAAAGTTATTTTTTTAAATATAGATTTAATTATAATTTTTTGATACTATTTTTATAGAATAGAGTTGATTTATATGGGTAAGAAGATAGGCATTGTTATAGGATTTATAATTTCTCTTGTAGTTGGTTTATTAATAGGTATTTTTGTAGTACCTAAAAAAGAAGTTGTTAAAGAGGTAATTAAGGAAGTTGAAAAGGAAGAAGATTCAATTAATAATATAGAAGTTAAAGAAAATAATAATAAAAAATATTATATTATTACAGGTGATTATAATGGTGATTATGATTATCAAGAAATTGATTTATCTGAATATCATCAAGATTATGATTTAGTTGCTGATAAAATTAAATTATTTAATACTACTGAAGTAGTTAGTTATGGTGAGTATGTAAAATTTTGCAATAGATGGAATTTAAAGCAAAAATATAATGATAATAAAAAAAGATATATGATTATTTCTTTTGCTTCTTATGGTCAACCTATAGTAGAAGCAAGACTTGCTGAGGTAGTCGATAAAGATGATAACGTTTCAATATATATGTGGGAAAATACGCGTGGTAATACCGCTGATATTGGTGCTTATTTTATGGCAATTCCTGTAGATTCTAGTACTTATACTTTTAATATTAATATGGCTTATACTGAAGAAGAATATAATAATATTGTTAAATATGGTTCTACTCAAGATCCTTCTATGATGACTGAAGATAAACCAATTATATATATTTATCCAGAAAAAGAAACTAATGTTAACGTTAAATTATTAAGACCTGAATTATTATCTGTATCATATCCAAAATATACTAAAGAATGGAATGTTATAGCAAGTTCTGATGGTAATTTAAAAGATATAACTACTAATAAAAATTATTATGGTTTATATTATGAAGCTAAGAATCATAATGTTACTGTTAAAGAAGATGGTTTTGTTATTGAAGGCAAAGATACCACTAAATTCTTTGAAGAAAAATTATCTTTATTAGGTTTGAATGAAAGAGAAATAAATGAATTTATTATTTATTGGTTACCTAAAATGGAAAATAATAAATATAATTATATTAGATTTGAAACTAAAGAAGAAATTGATAGTTTTATGCCTTTAGAAATAAATCCTAAACCAGATACATTAATTAGAGTAGTAATGGATTTTAAAGCACTAGATGAAAAGATTAATGTTAAAGAACAAAAGTTAACTAAAGTAGAAAGAAATGGTTATACAGTTGTTGAATGGGGCGGAAGCGAAATAAAATAGTAAAGAATTATCTTATTGATAATTCTTTTTTATTCTAAGTTTATATTCTAAATATGTTATAATAAATTAGGTGGTTTTATTATGGCTCTTATTAATCTAATATCGTGTAGTAGTTATAGATTACTAGATGAAGAAATAAAAAAAATAACTAAAGATAATCCGTTTACAACTATAGATTATAATGTAGTTACTATGGAAGATATTATTAATGAAGCTGCTTATGTTTCTTTATTTGATGATAAGAAATATATAGTAATAAAGAATTGTAATTTATTTAATGTTAAAAGAGGCCAAAAAGAAGAATCAGGAGATACTCCTGATGATAGTGATAAAAATAAAACAAGTAATGAAGAAGAATTATTACTAAAATATATGGATAGTCCTAATGAAAATACAGTATTAATATTTGGTATATACACTAAACCTGCAGGAACTAAGAAGATAGTTAAAAAGATTAAAGATAATTTTAATTTAATTACTTTAACTGATATGAATTATAAAGAAATACAAGATAGAATCATTAAGTATTTTAAAGATCATAAATATACTTATGATAAAGATGTACCATATTATATATGTACTTCTTGTCAAAATAATTATGATCTAGTATTTAATGAATTAGATAAAATTGATTTATATTACGGCAAACCTGGTAAAGTAACTATGGAAGATGTTTCTAATATTATATCTAAACCATTAGAAGATAGTAATTTTAAATTCTTAGATGCTGTTTTAGATAGGAATTTAAATGAATCTATGAGAATTTTAAATGATTTATTAATTCAAAAAGTTGCTCCGGTAATGTTATTAGTAATGTTATCTAAAGAATATAGAAATACTTTATATGTATTACATTATAGAAATTATAATAAACAAGATTTAATGGCAAAGACTGGTATTAAGTATGAATTTCAAATAGATAAAATAATTAGTAGATCTTATTTATATAAAGAATCAGAAATAGAAGATATTTTATTATATATTGCTGAATTAAACTATAAAATGACAACTAGTAGAGTAGATCATAAAACAGCTTTAGAATTATTAATATTAAAAGTATGCAAATAAAAACGAAGACTAATTCTTCGTTTTTAATATTTCTTTAATTTTATCTACGTTTTTGAAATTCATTTTACATAGATCATTAAATATTGTTTCACCATGTTTTTTAACTAGAGTAGCACCAACTTCATCTACTAAATTTCCTGCTCCAAGTGGAATAATAATATTATATTTTTTATTTAATTTTTCCATTTCTTTTAGAAATAGGTATCTTGATATTATTGAAGCTGCAGCTACTGATAAACATTGATCTTCAGCTTTAGTCATAAATGTTATACCAGTCACTTTTTTAGGTACATCATTTAAATGCATATAATAACTTTTAGGATTTTCAAATTGATCTACAACTATTTTTTCATATTTAACATTATCTTTCTCTATTACTGAAGCTAAACACTTATTATGTAATACAGCTTTCATTTTATTCATATTCATATTACTGTTGTAATATTTATTATATTCACTATTTGATAGTACTATACTTGTATGAATGATATTTTTTTCTAAATCTGGTCCGATACTTATTATTTTCTCATCTGTTAGTTTTTTGCTATCTCTAACACCAAGATCTTGTAAATATATAAATTTTTCTTTTGGTACATAAGCGGCAGTTACTACTAGTGGACCAAAGAAATCTCCTGTACCAACTTCATCAGATCCAACAGATGAAACATTTATAAATACTTTTTTAGACTCTTTTGAATCTTTCTTTTTATCATTATTTTTTAATTCTGAATTAATATATCTATTATTCATTATTCTTTCTTTTTCTATCCATAATGATGCTTCTATATCAGCACCAAGTCCTTGAAAAACTACTTTACCTGATTCATATAGTGTTGTTACACAATCGAAATCTTTTACTTGAAATATTGCATATGGTGGAGTTTTATCACATTTATTTTTTTCATAATATTTAATCATTTGTGGTTTAATATTATCACTAACCTTATATGCAATAGTAGTTTGTTTATTTTTAGTATCAAACATGCTAACACCTCGTAAAAATAATATCACATTTTACTTTAAAATTCATTAATAATATAATATAATCAAAGCATAGGAGATGTTAAAATGAATTTTTATTATAATTTTTCTGATTCAAAAGTAGTTATAGCTGATGTAATTATAGTATTAATTTTATTAATAGGTATATATACAGGTTATAAAAGAGGTTTTTTAGAAAGTGCTATTAGATTTATAGGTATTTGTGCTGCATTTGTTGTATCTTTTTTGTTTAAAAATCCTATTTCTGTATATTTATATAAACATTTACCGTTCTTTAAAATAGAAGGAATGTTTAAAGGTGTTTCTGTTATAAATATATTAATATATGAAGTTATTGCATTTATTATTCTATTTACTGTTTGTTTAATAGTATTAAAGATTGTAGCCAAATTAACTGGTTTAGTAGATAAAGCATTATCTTTTATATTTTTAATAGGTTTACCTAATAAACTATTAGGTGCTATTGTTGGATTCTTAGGTTCTTATTTCTTATTATATTTTGTTGGTATTGCTTTTATTATTGGTAGTAGTATGTATGGATTTGAAATGAAAAAATCATTTGTTAATACTGTTGTTGAAACTCCAATATTAGAGAAAACATTTGGTGATAGTATGAAAGCTTTAGATGAAATTGCTTCTATGGCAAAAGACTATGAAGATGTAGAAGAAAAAGATGAATATAATTATAAATCATTAGAAATATTATTAAAATATAAGATAGTTACTGCAGATAATGTAGAATATTTAAAAGATAATAAAAAAATAGATATACCAAATGTAGATGAATTAATTAGTAAATACAAATAAAAACGACTTAATTAGTCGTTTTTTGTTACTTTATTAGCACAATCACTATATGTTCTAGTAAGTAGTCCTGCTCCAAGTTTAGTTCCACCAAAATATCTTACTACAGCAATCATTTTATTATTTAGATTTTTTCTTTCTAAGATATTATATATGGGCATTCCTGCTGTACCTGAAGGCTCTTTATCTTCACATTTCTTAGCAGTATTTTCAAATTTATAAGAGTAGGGAATATGTCTTGCTTTATTATGTTCTTTTTTTAATTGTTCTAAGATAATATCTACATCTTTTAAATTTTCTAATTCATAATAATAACTAATAAATTTAGATTTTTTCACTTCAACAGTATAAGTATTTAATAATTTCATAATAATCACGAAAATATTATACCATTAAATTATAAAATATGTTAAAATATAATATGTAAAATAGACGAGGTGGCTAATGTGAAAAAATTAATTATTTTTATATTAATTTTATTTGTTGTGTTTACTCCAGCATTTGTTTTAGCTGAAGAAAATGACCAATTAGAGAATACTCCTCAAAATACTGAGGAAACTACTCCTCAAGAAGATAAAAAGGATGAAACTACAATTTCTGATACAATTGTTGATGGTTCTGATAATATAAATACTGAAAATAAAGAAGAGGAAAATCCTGAACAAAAAGTGGATGATAATAAAGATTCTGAACAAAAAGAGGATGAAAATGGTCCTATTATGGATAAAGATGAGGAACCAGTACCTGTTACAGATATTGATTCATCTGATAATAAAGAGTCTAAATTAGATCTTGCTAATGAATCAATAATTCCTAAAGATAAAAAACTTGCTATATATTTTTATGTTGTTTGTTCAATAGTATTTATTTTATTATTATTATGTTTGATTACTGCTATTAGAGTAGTTAGATTTATATCTAATCAAAATCAAAAAGAAGATTATGAAATAGAGGAAATAGAAACAGAAATTTCAATATAATAAAGAGGGTGTATTTATGGATTTTACTTTCATAAAGTTAACATATTTACAATTACTTTCTATAGCTTATTTGATTGTTACTATGGTTAAATATAGGAAGAAGAAAAAAGTTATGACACTAGAAAACTATGTTTATAGTGCAATTCTATTTTTTGTTCTTTCTGGCTTAGTTACAGAAGTATTGTATATATGGACAGTTAATATTTATCCAAATGTACTTATTAATACAATTTTAGATAAAATATCTATGTCATTTACTATAGCTACTTTAATATCTTTATGTTTATATTTATCTGTTATTACATCTGATAAGAATCAAGGTTATATTGCTTATAAAGATAATAAAGAAGCGCCATATTTTAATAAAGTTATTTATAGATATTTTATATTAATGATTGTTTTAATTGCTATTACAGCTATCTTAAATGTAGAGGTAGTTCCAATTGATAAAAAAGGAGATTTATTTAAACTAGATGGTTATGGTAAGGATTTCTTATTCGTTATTTATTCTGGTGTATTTGCATTTATTGCTGAATTAATTTATTTATGTAGAAAAAAAGGAATGAATGATAAGTTATTCCCATTTGCTGTATTTATTATTTTAGCTATATTAGCATTAGCTTTAGAAAGAACTACTAATATTGCTATATCTATAGTAGGTTTTGCATCTACTATATCTATAATATTCCTTAACTTTACAATTGAAAATCCAGATTTAAATGTTATTGAACAATTGAATATTGCTAAAACTCAGGCTGATAAAGCTAATAGAGCTAAAACAGATTTCTTATCTAGTATGTCTCATGAGATTAGAACTCCATTAAATGCAATTGTTGGTTTTTCAAATGCATTAAAAGAAGAACAAATTAGTAATGAAGCAATGGAAGAAGTAGATGATATTATTGTTTCTGCTAGAAACTTATTAGAGGTAGTTAATAATATTTTGGATATTTCTAAGATAGATGCTGGTAGAATTGAAATAACCCCATTGGAATATAATACTAAGAAGATGGTAAAGAATATTATTTCTTATGCTGAAGAGAAAATAGATCAAACTAAAATTAAATTTGTAATTAATGTTGATCCAGATTTACCTCCAGTATTATATGGAGATAGTGTTAGAATTAAACAATGTGTCCAAAATTTAATATCTAATTCTGCTAAATATACTAAAGAAGGTACTATAACAGTTAATATTAAATCTATTTGTTTAAATAGTAATTGCCGTTTATATATTTCTGTTATAGATAGTGGTTCTGGTATTAAAGAAGAAGATAAATTTAAAATATTTAATAAATTTAATAATAATGATTCATCTAAAGAAAAGAATGCAGATGGTAGTGGATTAGGATTATCTATTACTAAGAGATTATTGGATATGATGGATGGTACTGTAGATTTCCAAACTGAAGAAGGTAAAGGTACTAAATTCTTAATTACAATAAATCAAAAGATAGTTAATAAAACAGTTGATGAAATTGATGATATTGATGATACTGAAATTAAGATATTCAATGCATCTAATAAACGTATTTTAATAGTTGATGATAATGCTGTTAACTTAAAAGTTGCTAAGAAATTACTTAAAGATTTCAATAATGAACCAGATTTGTTACAATCTGCTAAAGAGTGTATTGATAAAATTAGAAATGGTGAAAAATATGATCTTATCTTTATAGATGATATGATGCCATCCATGACGGGTAGTGAAGCAATTACTTTCTTAAGGAGAATACCAAATTATAATATACCAACAGTTATTTTAACCGCTAATCAAACTCCTGGAATTAAAGAAAAATATGTTCAAATAGGATTTGATGATTATTTAGCTAAACCTATTTTAAAAGAACAATTAGCGGCTATATTGAATAAATTCTTAAATAGTAAAGAAGAGTATAAACGTAATAATGAAATATCTGTTGCTGCTCAAGAAGAAATTAAGGAAGCAGAACTAGCTATTCCAACTACACCTATAGAAGAACAAATTCCATCTAATGTAAATAATAAAGAATTCTTAAATAAAAATGGTGTTAATGTTACTCACGCTTTAGATTTATTAATGGATATTCAAACATATAATCAAGGATTAAAAGAGTTTGTTAGTGAATATGCTGATAGAAGCAAGAAAATATCAGATGCTGTTAGTAATAGTGATATTGATGCTTATTATAAAGAAGTTCATATTATAAAGAGTGATTCAAAATATCTCGGATTTACAAGATTATTTGAAATTGCAACTACTCATGATTCAGAAGCTGAAAAGAAAAAGACAACTTATGTATTTGATAATTATAATGAATTGCTCGATGAATATGCAAGAATTTATGGAGTAGTAAAAGAATATTTAGGATTATAAAAAAAGGAGGTAAAATATGTCAAATATAGTACAATTTAGTAATATATTCTTACAAATTGGTTCTTTGTTTTATGCTGTATTAATTTTGATAATATATTCTAAAAAACGTACAACATTAACATTAGAGAATCTTGTATATAGTTCTTTATTAATTACTGTATGTATTAATCTAATAGTTAATATAGAAGCAAATCTTTTACCTGCTATTATAGAAAATGAAAAGATAATTATTTTATTACATAAAGCTGATTTAATAGCTTTTTGTGCTTGGTTATCATTTTCTACTTATTATATTTTTATTACTACTTCTAGTAAAGCACAAGGATATATTCCTTATACTGAAAATAAAGAATTAAAATATTTTAAAAAAGTAGCTCTTATTATTGGGTTATTATTTACTGTATCTTTATTATTAATATTAATATTAGATTTAAGATTTAATGATATGAATTTTTCTTCATCAGAAGGATTTGTTGGTGAAGATACATTTATTAAGATAATATGGTTTATAAATCTTAGTGTATTTATGATGTGGTTTATTAATATTATGTTTTTTGTATTTATTAAGATTAATAATCATAGATTACAATTACGTAAAAAAGAAGTTAAAGCAGTTATTAGATCATATAATCCAAGAGTTGTTATTTCTATAGCATTATATTTAATGTCTATGGGTTTAGTAATTATAACTGATTTTGGTTCTTTCTCTAATTTACATATTCAGAGTGTAGGACCTTGTATTGTAGTTGTACAAATATTATTCTTGATATTTACTGTTATCAGTAATTTATCTTTATTAACTAATGCTAATAGATTATCATTAGAGAATTATTCTTCTTTATTGATTTTAACTCCGTTAATATCTATAGCTTCTTTAATTGAATTATTTATACCAAATACTTTAACTACAGTTGTTGTTGCAACATTTATTACTGTATATATGTATTATTCAATTGAAAATCCAGATATTAAGATGATAGAAGAATTAAATGCTAATAGATTAGAAGCTGATCAAGCTAACTTACAAAAAACTAGGTTCTTATCTAATATGTCTCATGAAATTAGAACACCATTAAATGCTATTATTGGTTTTAGTCAAGCTTTAAAACAAGAAAATATTTCTAAAGAAGCTAGAGAAGAAGTAGATGATATTATTATGTCTAGTAATAACTTACTAGATATTGTAAATGGTATTCTAGATATATCTAAGATTGAATCTAATACTATTGAAATAGAAGAAAAAGAATATGATTCAGAGCAAATGTTTAAAGAAATTGTTGCTCTTGCTAAAGCTAGATTAGGTTCTAGACCTATTGATTTTAGAATTAATATTGATAATACTATTTCTCCAGTATTATACGGTGATTATTTAAGAGTTAAACAAGTTATTATTAATTTATTAACTAACTCTATTAAATATACTAAAGAAGGATTTATTGATTTTACAATAACTCATCATATTCAAGATGGTAAAGATTATTTACACGTTTCTGTTAGAGACTCTGGTATTGGTATTAAACCAGAAGATTTAAGTAAATTATTTACTAAATTCCAAAGACTTGATTTAGAGAAGAATGCTTCTACTGAAGGTACTGGTTTAGGATTAGCTATTACTAAGAGTTTAATTGAATTAATGGGTGGTAGTGTAGAAGTTAAGAGTGAATATGGTAAAGGTTCTGAATTTATTATAGATTTAGCTCAAACTATAGTTAATAAAACTGCTCAAGAAATTAAAAAGGTTGATGAGACTGCTGATATTGTTGAAGTAGATTCTAGTAAGAGAGTTATTGTTGTTGACGATAATAAAGTTAACTTAAAAGTTGCTAGTAGATTACTTAAAGATTACAATATTGAACCTGAATTAGTAGAGAGTGGAGAAGAAATAATTGAAAAAGTTAAAAATGGTACTAATTATGATTTAATTTTAATGGATGATATGATGCCAAAATTAAGTGGTACAGATACTATGAGATTATTAAAAGAAATACCTGGTTTCCATACTCCAATAGTTGCTTTAACAGCAAATGCTATTTCTGGTATGAGAGATAAATACTTACAAGCAGGTTTTGATGAATATTTAGCAAAACCTATTAATAGAGAACAATTATCTAGTATTATTAATTATTTCTTAGGAGATACTAAAGAACATACTACACTTGAATTTGAAGGTAAAACAAGTGTTATTAAAACAGTTAAAGTTGATGAAACAGAGGATGAAAGAAATAAAAATAATTCTAGATTAGATGGTGATATTAATAATCAAAATGTAGTTTCTGAACAACCTGTTTCTCAAAATAATAATGAATCTGATGTAGATAAAACAGCTTATAATTCTAACTTATCTAATGATATTAATAATCAAAATTTAGTTATTGAAGATAAACCTATTAGTAAGGTAGAAGTTTCTGATATCCCTACATTAAAAGAAGGAATTAAAGAAGAAAAAGTTGAAGTTCCTGAGACTAAGGAAGCTAGTCAAGATGAAACAATTGAAATGAAGATAGAAGAACCTGTAGTAGAGGAACAAGTAGTAGAAGAACCAAAAGCAGAAGTTATAGAACAATCTCAACAAGATGATAGTTCTAATATTGCTAATAAACATTCTAAGGAGTTCTTAGAATCTAAAGGGGTAGACGTTGATCATGGTATTGAATTGTTAGGTGATATGGAAACATATGATATGATTATTGAAGAATTCTTAAATAATACACCTGATAGATTAGAAAAACTTAAAAAATTAAAAGAAGCAGCTGATATGCCAAATTATGCTATTGAAGCTCATGCATTAAAGAGTGATTGTAAATATTTAGGATTTATGGGCTTAGCTGATATTGCGTATAAACATGAATTAGCTGGTAAAGATAATAATTCTGAAGAAGTAAATAATACTTTTGATGAATTCTATAATGAAACAAATAAAGTTGTTGAAATTGTTAAAGAATATTTATCTAAATAATAGAAAGGAGAAATATAATGAATAATAGAGCAATTAAAAACCTAATAGCTTTAGGATGTATTATTGTACTATTTATGGCAGTTTATTATACTACTTCTAGAGCTTCTACTGATCGCCAAATAATATCAGTTGGTGAAGTTTTAGAAAATGCAGACAAAAATAGTTCTACATATGCTGAATTACATGACAAAGATGTTGATACTGTTCATCATTATAAGATGAGAAGTAAATATTATTATATTCTTATGTCTGAGGGTTTAGTTATTGGTTTAATATTTTCATATATGATACTTTCTTCCTTCTATTTAAAAACTTTTAAAGAAACATTTAATGATTTATTAAGTATTTTTACATTTATTGTTCTAATACTAGTTTCTTCAGAAATTTCTTTATTACCAAGTTTTATTTATATTCGTAGTGAAATATATGGTGATAATAATGGATTAATAACAAAGGGTGATATTAATTCTAATGATTTTGAACAATTAAAAGGTGATGTTAAAGATATTGCTTTAGGAAATATTAATAAAAATATTTCTATAGAAGTTGGTGGAGACTATTCATTATCTGGTACTTTTAATCATTCAATTTATATTAATACTAATGATGAAGTAAATTTAATATTCAATAATGTTACTATAAATAGTCCTGGTAGACCTACTATAATTAATAAAAATAAAGCTAAATTAAATATTGATTTATTAGATAGTACTGATAATAATTTAGTTTCTGGTAATGCAGCAAGTTCTGAAGATGTTGGTGTTATTTATTCTGATGGACCATTAACAATAAATGGTAATGGTTCATTACATATAAGATCACTTCAAAATGATGCTGTTGCTATTAATATGGTTGAAGCAGACTTAAAGATAAATGGTGGTTTAATTAATATTGAATCTGATAATTATGGTATTATGCAAAATGGGGATAACAATATTTATTTTGCTAATTCTGCTATTTATATAGGTGCTAATACTAATGCTATTTATTCTGATGGTACTATTAATTTAGAAAGTGGTACTTTATTTACAGAAAATGAAGTAGAACAAAAAAATATTACTATTTATAATGTTAAAGGTGGAAGATTAATAGCTACTAATAATAAAAAGGCTAGTATTCAATTTGAATTAGGTAGAGATAGTGTTGATATTCAAAATGGTATTTTATTTGCATTTCCTGATCAACAAGAAATAGATATGGGTAATTGTATTACTTTATCTAATTCTGATTTAGATGATGGAGTATATAGTTTATCATTTAAAAATAATAAAAAGATTTACAGTTTAATAATAAGTGATAAAATAATAGTTAGTAATGTTACATATCAATTATTTAAAAATAAAATTAATAATGAAATAGTTATAAATAATGTTTATTATAATACTATTGTTAATAAAGGTTCTTTAATAAGATTGATGGGTAACACTAATTATAATGTTTCATCTCCAGGTATGAATTACTTTGGAGTTAGATAGGTGATAGCATGAAAAAATTAATCTTACTTATTATTTTACTATTTCCTTTTTATGTAAAAGCTGAATTTGAAAAATATGAAGCAGTTATTATTAATGAAAATAATACTACTTTAGATGCCGATTATAATCCTGTTATCTTAGATAAGGGAAAAATTCTTACTATTATAGATACAATAAATTATGATGGAGTAGATAGATTAATCGGTTTAAGCCAGGATCAAGTTACATATTATGTTTTAGAAACTGATACTGAAGTATTTGATCCTACTGAACTTGATACTACTAAAGAAGTATCTATTGATTTAGCTGGTAAGAAAGATGAGGAGAATACTCCTCAAGTAGTTGCTACAAATAGAAGTATGACTCCATTTGAAATAGTAGTATTTATATTAAGTGGAGCATTATCTTTATCTTTAATTGTTATTGTTATTAAAAATGCAGTTACAAAGAAAAATAATTCAAATCAAGAGGTTTAGCCTCTTTTTTTGTGGTATAATACACTAGAAATGAGTGATTACATGTATAATATAGTATTTGTTTGTTATGGTAATATATGTCGTTCTCCTATGGCTGAAATGATATTTAAAGACTTAATATTTAAAAATAATAAAAGATATGTGTTTACTTGTACTTCTAGATCTACATCTATGGAAGAAATAGGCAATGGAATGTATCCTAAAGCTATTGATATATTAAATGATAATAATATTGTAATTGAGAAGCATAAAGCTCAACAATTAAAGAAAGATGATTATAATAATTATGATTTAATTATTGGTTTTGAAAATAAAAATATTAATGATATATTACGTATTATTGGTGATGATAGTATGAATAAGGTTCATTTATTAGGTGATTATTTAGATGGTAGAGAAATAGATGATCCTTGGTATACTGATGATTTTATTACTGCATATAATGATATATATAATTGTGTAATTGCTATGTATAATAAATTAGTGGAGGAGGAACACAATGAAATTTAAAGATAAATTAAGTCAAGTTCCTCATAAACCAGGTTCTTATCAAATGAAAGATAAGAATGGTATTATTATTTATGTAGGTAAAGCTAAAGACTTACATAATAGATTATCTTCTTATTTTAATAGAGTACATACTGGTAAAACAGCTAAGATGGTATCTTTAATAGATGATTTTACTTATATAGTTGCTTCTTCTGAATTAGAAGCATTTATTATAGAAATAAACTTAATTAAAGAACATAATCCAAAATATAATATAATGCTTACTGATGATAAATCTTATCCATATATAGAATATATATCTAAACCATATCCAGAATTAAAGGTATCTAGATATTTAAATATTAAAAGAAGAGATAATAAAAAATTGTTTGGTCCATATCCTAATGCATATGCTGCTAGAAGAATTGTTAATTTAATAAATAGATTATATCCATTAAGAAAATGTAATCCTTTAAAGAAAGATTTATGTCTTTATTATCATATTAAAGAATGTTTAGGTTATTGTAAAAAAGATATTGATATGGATCAAGTAAATATAATGGAACAAGAAATATTGCAATTTTTAAAAGGCAATGATGATATAATAAGAAATAAAATATTAGAGAAAATTAATTATTATTCGGAGAATCTTAATTATGAAATGGCTTTAGAATTAAAGAATGAATTAGAATATATAGATATAGTATTATCTAAACAAAAAGTAGAATTACATGATTTTGTAGATAGAGATGTATTTGCTTATTATATAGATAATGGTTATATATCTATAGAAACATTATTTATTAGAAATGGTAAATTATTAAATCATAAGAATGATATATTTCCTATGGCTATAGAAGAAATAGATGAAGTAGAATCTTATATAGTTAATTTCTATAATAAGCATGAGGTACCTAAAGAAATATTATTACCTGAAGGTTTAAATGAAATGAATATATCTAGTATTATTAAATCAAATATATTAGTACCTCAAAAGGGTGTTAAGAAAGATTTAGTAAAAATGGCTTATGAAAATGCAAAATTAAATTTAAAGAATAAATTTGAAGATTTACAAAAAGAAGAATTAAGAACTAGTAAATCAAATGAAGAGTTAGCCAAATTACTGGGAATGGATTATATTAATAGAATAGATATATTTGATAATTCAAATTTATTTGGTGATTTTTCTGTATCAGGTATGGTTGTATATATAGATGGTAAACCAGCTAAAAATGAATATAGAAAATATAAAGTATCATTTGAAAAGAATGATGATTATAATACTATGAAAGAAATAATATATAGAAGATATCAAAGGGCTTTAGTAGAAAGAACTTCTTTACCAGAATTGATTATTATGGATGGTGGGGAGAACCAAATTAGAGCTGCTCAAGAAATATTATCTTTGTTAAATTTAAATATTAAAGTTATTGGTTTAAAGAAGAATTCTAAACATAGAACTAATGATTTAGTTAATAGTGATTTATCTATTATAGAGTTAGATAAAACATCTAATGTATTTCATTATTTAACTAGAATGCAAGATGAAGTACATAGGTTTGCTATAACATATCATAGAACTTTAAGAAGTAAAGGATCTATATCTAGTATTTTAGATAATATAGAAGGTATTGGTTCTTCTAGAAAGAAATTATTAATTAAAAAATATGGTTCAGTTACTAAGATGAAAAATGCTTCTATAGAAGATTTAAAAGAAATATTACCGGAAAATGTTGCAATTAATTTACATAAATATTTAGAAGAAAGAGATAAAAGTTCATAAAATATGGACTTTTTTTCTATTATTAATTATAATTTTAATGTTTGGAAGTGATTCTATGAATATAGAAGATTTTAATTATGATTTGCCACAAGAATTAATAGCTCAAACTCCATTAGAGAAGCGAGATGAATCCAAATTACTGGTATTGGATAAAAATACTGGTGATATAGAACATTCTAGATTTAATCATATTATTGATTATTTAATTCCTGGTGATGTATTAGTTTTAAATGATACTAAAGTTATACCAGCAAGACTTATTGGTGAAAAAGAAGATACTAAAGCTGTTATTGAATTATTACTATTAAAAGATATTGGTAATGATACTTGGGAATGTTTATCTAGACCAGCTAAAAGATTAAAAATAGGTACTATAGTTAGTTTTGGTAATGGTTTATTAAGAGCTGAAATAGTAGAAAAATTAGATGAAGGTCTTGTACATGCTAAATTAATGTATAATGGTATTCTTATGGAAATATTAGATAAATTAGGTTCTATGCCTTTACCTCCATATATTCATGAAAAATTACTGGATAAAACAAGATATAATACTGTATATGCTAAATATGAAGGAAGTGCTGCAGCACCTACTGCAGGACTTCATTTTACACAAGAATTATTAGATAAAATAAAAGATAAAGGTATTATTATTACTTATGTTACATTACATGTAGGATTAGGTACTTTTAGGCCTGTAGAAGTAGATAATATATTAGATCATAAAATGCATAGTGAATATTATATTATGAGTGAAGAAACTGCTAATATTTTAAATAAAGCTAAAGAAGAGGGAAGAAGAATTATAGCAGTAGGTACTACTAGTACTAGGACTTTAGAAACAATTGCTCATAATAATGATGGTAAATTTATTGCTACTAGTGGAGATACTAATATATTTATATATCCTGGTTATGACTTTAAAGCAATAGATTGTTTAATTACTAATTTCCATTTACCTAAGAGTACTTTAGTAATGTTAGTATCTGCATTATCTAGTAGAGAAATAATACTTAATGCATATAAAGAAGCTATTAATAATAAATATAGGTTTTTCTCTTTTGGAGATAGTATGTTTATCACTGATCATAAGGAAAGAAAATAAGCTATTTATATAGCTTTTTTATTTCCTTTAAAATTGACTATATTTAAATATCGTGTTAGTATATATCCCTAGAAAAAGGGGTTTTTTATGGCAAATGATAATAGAAGAAGTAGAAGAAAATCTAAAACTTATTTAAGATCAACTGTAGCAGGTTTATTAATAGCAGGTACTATATTTACTGGAGCTAAAATAGCTGCAAAAACTATTACTGTTAATATGGAATCTAAGCCTGATCATACTATAGAGAATACTATAGGATATGATAATATTGGTGTACATCATAATGATAGAGTACATCCTAATAACTTTGTTGTATTACCTATATCAAGAAGTAATATAGATTTATCATCTATTCAAGATAAAATGGATAAATGTAATAGATTAGGTATTGATTTAGGCATTGTATTAGATACTAATCCTCAAGAATTATCTGATTTTTATTTAGATTATGACTATATGGAAGCTATTACTATGGGTCATGATATTACATTACCTATATATTTAAATATTGATAATATTATGGAAAATCCTAAATTAGATAATAATGATAAATTAGAATTAATAACTGAATTTGTTAAAAGAGCAGAAGCATCTAATTTATATTATGGATTTAAGGGTACAGATAGTAATATTAATAATTGTAATAAATATATATATAATTTAACTAATGCTAATGTTTATTTAATTAAAGAAGGTACTGATACTCAATTTAAAGGTAATTATACTATTACTAAAGAATTAGATGGTTTTATTAAATGCAATTATAATATTGCTCAAGCAAGAAATAATAATAAGGTAGTATTACCTTCTAAATATGAAGTTAAAGATACTGATACTATAGATAGTATTGCTTTAAGATTTGGTATATCTGTATTAGATATTAAAAAATATAATGATATTAATGAAATACACTCTGGAGATATATTATATATTCCAAATAATTTTAAAGTAATAGATAAAGATACTAATATGTTAGATTATTCATATGCTATTGCTAGAGGAGTAGATATATGTGATTATCAAGATCATATTGATTGGGATGTATTAAGTAATAATGCTGATTATTGTATTATTGGTTTAGCTAGAGACCCTAAGAATTATTCTTCTACTAAAGGTACTTTCTTAAGTAGTTCAGTAAATCAAATATATGAAGCTTATAATCATAATATGGCAGTTGGTTTATATTTATCTGTAGAAGAAGATATGAAAATATCTGTATATAGAGAAAGATTTAATAGTTATTTACAAAGATTAGATAATGAATTATCTTATAATAATATAGCTATAGATAAAGCTAATATACCTATATTTATTAATTTTATTAATTATTTTGAAAATAATAATTATTATGAATTAATGAGTATGGTTGAAGAAGTAGCTAAAGCTCATGGATATAATAATGTAGGTTTATATTGTAATGGATATATGTTAGATAGAATTATATTAGATTTACATGATTTAGATGGTAATAAAAAAGATATTAATGATACTAATTGGTTTGTTTGGAGAGCTGGAGGACAACATTATATTGGATATGAACATGATAATGATTATGATATTAGTATTAATGATTTACAAGAACCAGAAATTGATAAAACTAAACCATATAGTATTGATATAGAACAAGTTACTAATGTATGTAATGATAGTGGAGCAGGTAATTATTTAGGACATTCAGATGTTTCATATTTATTTGATCATACTGTATTTGGTAATGCTTTAGAATATAAATTAATTAATAATGGTGATAGTTCAGATTTATATATTGATATTAGTAAATATAAGAATATTCCTATTAATAATATTATTTATTATATTTCTAATGCTATATCAGTTGCTTATATAATATTAAGTATTGCTGTAATATCTGGTTTATTAGTTATTAGAGTTCAAGAAAAAAATAAAAATATGAATCCTGTTCAAAAAGTAGAACAAGAAAATAGTGAAGAATTAGTTTTAAGACATAGAAAAAGAAGAATGTAATTCTTCTTTTTTTATATTATTTATTTTTAATTGACATAAGACCTATGATATTTTTTATATAAAGAATCTTTTGTGTCATAACTATATAATAAATTTTTATTAAAAATGTAATATTTTATGTTATAATTCTAGAGAAAAAGGGAAGATATATATGAAAGTAAAATATAATTTATTACATAAAGAAAAAGATACAATGGCAAGACTTGGAACTATAGAAACTAATTATGGTACTTTTGAAACTCCAATGTTTATGCCAGTAGGTACAGAAGCTACAGTTAAAACTTTATCAGTAGAAGAATTAAAAGATGTAAAAGCTGGTATAATTTTAGCTAATACATATCATATGTGGTTAAGACCCGGAGAAGATATAGTAGCTGCTGCAGGTGGATTACATGAATTTATGAAATGGGATGGACCAATACTTACAGATAGTGGTGGTTATCAAGTTTTTTCTTTAGCTAGACCTAAAGATATTTCTGAAGAAGGTGTTAAATTTAAGAATCATCTTAATGGTGATAATTTATTATTAACTCCTGAAAAATCTATTGAAATACAAAATAAACTAGATAGTGATATAGCTATGTCATTTGACGAATGTATTGGTTGGCCAGCTACATATGAATATTGTAAAAATAGTGTTGAAAGGACTTTAAATTGGGCTAGAAGAGGTAAAGAAGTTTTTAATAATGAAAGACAATCTTTATTTGGTATAGTTCAAGGTGGTGAATATGAAGATTTAAGGCGTCATTGTGTAGAAGAATTAGTTAAAATGGATTTTGATGGTTATAGTGTAGGTGGTACTAGTGTAGGGGAAGATAAACCTACTATGTATAAGATGGTTGGTTATTCTACTAAATATTTACCTCAAGATAAAATAAGATATTTAATGGGTGTTGGAGATCCTATTGATATAGTTGAAAATGTATGTAGAGGTATTGATATATTTGATTGTGTAAGTCCTACTAGATTAGCTAGACATGGCCATTATTTAACTAAATATGGTAAATATAATATTAAGAATTCTAAATATAAAAATGATTTTTCTATATTAGATGATACATGTGATTGTTATACATGTAAGAAAGGCTATTCTAAAGCTTATATAAGACACTTAATAGTTGCTCAAGAAACATTGGGAGCTAGATTATTATCTATACATAATATTAGATATTTAATTAGATTAACAGAAGAATTAAGAGAAGCTATTAAAAATGATAAATTATTAGAATATAGAGAACAATTTATAAAAGATTATTATGGTGATAAAGGATTACCTTATAAAGAAGATTTATCAAATGTAAAGGGAAATTAATTTTCCCTTTTTTCATTTACTAAAACATAATATAATTATTATAAGGAATGATATAATATGAATAATCAGAATAATGTTAATGAAAGTTTAGAATTGTTACAACAACAAAGATTAAAACAACAAGAAACTGCTAAGAAATTTGGTTCTTTAATAATAAGACTTGTTATTATTGTTTTATGTTGTCTTGCTTCTTATAAGTTTGGTACAGAAACTCAAGCTAAGAAAGATAATCAACAAGCTTTTGATGATGAAAAAGAAACTTTAGTAACTGGTTATGAATACTTTAAGAAAAAATATTTATATATTTTAAAAACTACTTATTGCCCTAATTATTCTAATAAATATTATTGCCGTTATTCTATATATGATATTAATAAAGATGGTATTCCAGAATTATTTCTAACAGTAGGATCTAATAGTCAAGATGTAATGTTAAGTATTTATACTATTAGAAATAGTGAAGCTGTTAAATTAGCTTATACTGAATTTACTAATTGTACTTTATTAGTTAAAAATGATAAGGTATTTATTAGTGAAAAAGTAGATAATAAACAAACAGTTTATAAATTATCTATTTTTAAAGATACTGTTAAAACAGAACAGGAATTTAAGAGCGAAGATACCGTTTCTTCCGGTGAATATTCTGGGACTCCTTTAGATAATAAAATGATATCTGATTTGAGTATTTTAGAAAATTATGATAAGCAATAAAAAAGGTAGATTATCTATCTTTTTTCTCTTTATTAGAGATTAAAAATGTTATATAATGTTATTAGTAAAAAAAGGGTGAATAATTATGGAAGATATTACTTTTTCATCAATAAAAGAATTATATAATCGTCTTTTACCTGCGTTAAAAAGTAAAAAGAAATCATTAAAAAATGATGGTTATATAAATATACAAGAAAAAGATATTTGGGAATATATGTATTTAAATAAATGGAAAGATGAAACAGGTATTACTTTAGCTGATATGGTTTCAGATATTTTGCATGAAGATAATAAAATATTAAATAGTTATTATCAAAAGAAAGTGTTAGAAGAATATAGTAAAGAATAAAAATATAATGGATAGGAGCAATTTATTATGAGCGAGATAACACCTATTACATATAATGATTTATATGAGAAGATTAAAAAGAATATTAAAAATCAAAAAGATTTAGATTTAATAAATGAAGCTTATCAATTTGCTTCTTTAAAACATAAGGGAAGAGTAAGAAAAAATGGAGATTCTTATATTTCTCATCCTTTAGAAGTTGCAAATATATTATCTGATTTAAATGTAGATGCAGTAACTATTGCTTGCGCGCTACTTCATGAAACATTAAATCATAGTGATACTACTTATGAAGAAATTGAAAAGAAATTTGGTACTGAAATTGCTACTATTGTTAATAGTATTAGTAAGATAAATAAATTAGAATTATCTGATGGTATGAATTCTGCTGCTTATCTAAGAAAAATACTAGTAGGTTTATCTGAAGATGTTAGAGTTTTATTTATTAAGTTAGCTGATAGATTACATAATATGAGAACTATTTATGCTTTAACTGAAGAAGAACAAAAACAAAAAGCTAATGAAACTATAGAGGTTTTAATTCCTATAGCTCATAGATTAGGTATTAATAGTATTAAATCTGAATTAGAAGATTTATGTTTAAAATATACTAAACCAGATGTATATAATGATATTGAAGAAAGATTAAATGCTACTCAAAGTGAGTTATCTGATCTATTACAACAAATGAAAGATTCTATTAGTCAGATTTTAACTGAGAATGCAATTAATTTTAAAATTAAGGGTAGAGTTAAATCTATTCATAGTATTTATAATAAAATGGCTAATGGTAAGAGATGGAATGATATTTATGATATTCTAGCTCTTAGAGTTTATGTAGAAACAGAACAAGAATGTTATTTAACTATTGGTTTAATTCATAGTAAATATAAACCTATGCCAAAAAGATTTAAAGATTATATTGCTAATCCTAAAGAGAATATGTATCAAAGTTTACATACTACTGTTTATGGACCAGAAGGACATCCTTTTGAAATACAGGTAAGAACTTATGAAATGGATGAAATAGCTGAAAAAGGTATTGCATCACATTGGTCTTATAAAGAAAAAGGTTCTATTAAGATTCAAAGTATTATGGAACAAAAACTTGAAATGTTTAGAAATATTATTGAATCTAATGATACTGCTTCTGATATAGAGTTAGCTACTAATGTTAATAGTGATTTATTAAATGATGTAATATATTGTAATACACCTAAAGGTGATGTAGTAGAGCTACCTAAAGGTGCTACACCAATAGATTTTGCTTATCGTATTCATAGTGGTGTTGGTGATAGAACTATAGGTGCTATTGTTAATGATCAAATAGTTCCTTTAGATCATAAATTAGAAGATGGTGATGTAGTTAAAATTAATACATCTAAAGAACCAAATCCTAAAAAAGACTGGTTAAATTTTGTTATTACTAACCAAGCTAAGAATAAGATTAAATCTTTCTTTAGTAAACAAGATAAAGAAAAATATATAAAACTTGGTAGAGAAATGCTAGAGAAAGAAATTAGAAAAAGAAAATTATCTATTAATGAAGTATTAACTCAAAATAATATTAATAAGATAATTAAAGATGTAAGACTTAATGATGAAGAAGATATTTATTTATCTGTTGGTTCTTTAAGATATACTCCAGGATATATTATTAATATTATATTTGAAGATAGAAAAGATGTTATGGATATTTATCTAGATAAGACTGCTAGAAATAGTATGATAGATAAACCACATAAAGGAGAAATAATAGTAGCTGGTACTGATGATATTTTAGTTACTATAGCTAAATGTTGTAAACCTGTTAAAGGGGATAAAATAATTGGTTATATTACTAGAGGTGAAGGTATTCAAGTACATAGAGCTGATTGTAATAATATTAAAGAATCTAATAGATTAATACCTGTAGAATGGAATATGAATACTGATAGTATGTATTTAACTGATTTGATAGTAGATGTATCTAAAGGTAAGAATCATTTATTAGATATAGTTACTAAAGCTTCACAAAAAGATATATATATTGAAGCTGTTCAAACATATGAAGAAATAGATCATGTTTCTTATAATGTTACTGTTAAAACTAAAGATATTAAGAATTTAGAATTATTTATTAGTGATTTAAAATCTGCTTCTTTTATTCTTTCTGTAGAAAGGAAGAATAATTAATGAAAGTAGTAGTTCAAAAAGTATTAAAAAGTAGTTGTACAGTAGATAATAAACTAATTAGTAGTATAGATAAAGGTTTATGTGTACTAGTTGGTTTTACTGAAGGAGACAACGAAAAAGATATTGATTACATGGTAAATAAAGTTACTAATTTAAGAGTATTTGAAGATGAAAATGATGTAATGAATTTATCTGTTAAAGATGTTAATGGTTCTATATTATCTATTTCTCAATTTACTTTATATGGTGATGCTTCTAAAGGTAATAGACCTTCATATATTAAAGCTTTAAGAGGAGAAGAATCTGAACCATTATATAATTTATTTAATAAGAAATTAAATGAAATAGTACCAACTTATTCAGGTATATTTGGTGCTGATATGAAAATAGAAATATTAAATGATGGTCCATGTACTATAATTATAGAATCTAAAAAGTAGGTGAAATATGAAAAGTATATTTAAAACTGTTATTGTTATTTGTGTTACTTTATTATTAGTAGTTACTGTATTTTTAGTTAAAGCTAAAATAGATGAGAAGAAAGTAGATAAAGGTACTAAACTTTCTACTAATGATCCTGTAGTTACTTTATTACAAGCACAAATAAATAAAAATACTGAATTAAGACTTGCTAATTTAACTTTTGAAAGTTTAAATGGTAAAGATTTTATTACTTATGCATTATATGCATTAGATGATAAAGAATATGAAATTAAAAATTATAATTCAGATAGTGGTTTATGTGTAGTTCCTAATTCTGTAATGTTTAGTTCTAATACTAATTGTTCTATTAAGATTATGGATGAAAATAAAATTAAGGAATTAATTAAAGAATTATTTAATAAAGAACCTACACTTAGTACTGAAGAATTTGAATATAAAGAGTATTTTTGTAAATATGATTCAGGATTTTATTATTGTTTAATTAATAATGAATATAAGAATAATACTAAATATTATACTTATTTAGATGATGCTTATGAAAAAGATGATGAAATATATTTATATGAATATTATTTAAATATTAATTTAAATAATCAAGCCAAATGTTTAAAATTCTATAATTCTGATATATGTAATAATCTTGGTAATGTAGAAATACCTGAATTAACTAAAGAGAAGATTAAAGAAAATGGTGTTTTATATAAACATACTTTTGTTAAGGATGATAATAAATATTATCTATTAAAGAGTGAAGTTGTTAAATAGGAGGAATAATTATGTATCAAGAGAAACCTCAAATGAGTAAGAAAAAGAAAATTGAAATATTAGCTATTGTATTAGCTTTAGTTTGGATATTATTTATTACTGTAGATTATTTTAGATACACTAATGGTAAACATCCTATATTTGCTATTCATACTACTAAAAAGTATGATGACGGTACTGTAGATAGTTATTATGGTATTTTATATATTTATAGATCTTATAAAAGAACATCTATAACTGATGAAGAATTTGTACCATTTTGGAAACCTAGAAAAAATCCTAGAGCTATTACTGATATACCTGAAACTTATAAAGGTTATACAGTACCAAATAATCCTTCTAAAGAAGAAAAGTTTAGAGGTTTATTATATTTCTATGGTAGAAGAAGTGCACTACTTGGTACTTATAAATGCATAAATACTGATGTAGAATGTGAAAAAGCTGTATCAGGTTGGGATGAATATGATATTAGTTATTCTAATCCTTTAACTAAACCTGAAAAAAGATATAATATTCTAGATCCTTATGATACATTTGGATGGGTAGAAGATTCAGAAAAACAACCTACTGAATATGGAAATCCTTCTTATGAGAGAATAATCTATTTATTAAATTATAAAGAAAATAGAATTATAGCTAGATATGCTGATGTTAAAGGTTTAGTATTAGATACTGTATATGATAAAGTTACTGGTGTAGATGAAACTTATATTGTTAAAGATTTTAAAACTAAAAAATGGGGTGTTATTAAAATCTATGATGATGGCAATATAGATCAATTATTACCATTTGAATATGATTCAGTTAACTATGATGAAGATAGTGAATACTATATAGTTAAGAAAGATTCTATGTGGTATGTTTATGATATGAAGAAAGAAATAAATATATCTGATGGTTATGCTGATGTTATTTATGATGTATGGACTAATAGTAATAAGACTACTTATATAGCTACTGGTAAGAAACATACTATTGGAGATTATGAATATATAGATTATAAGATTTATACTTTAGATGGTAAAGCATTTATGACAGATCCTGATATAGTAGCTATATATCCTCATAAAACATGGATGTTCTATATTAGTAGAGCAGATAATAAATTAAAATTTATTACTTATAATAAATCTGTTAAAAAAGAGAGACAATTGAATTTTGCTGAAATATTACATACTAATAAACATAAACCATGTGTAGAAGTATTAAAGCTTACTGATAAATATATAGAATACAGAATTTATGAGAGTAGTGATCCTAATGCTAAATATGAGGATGTTAGTGAATACTATAAAGAATGGTAATAGTTGACTAATATTTAAAAAAGATTTAAAATTGTAATAACTTTCTTATTGAAAGACGAGTAATATATTATGAAGATTAAAGAGATTGGCTAGATGGTGGGAATGCCATATTGGATGATATATGAAGAACAGCTTTCTTATAGTAAGAACGTATTATATGCGTTAAATATAAAATAATGAGAGTACCTATGTAAAGTAAGGTGGCACCGCGCGATAATTCGCGTCCTTACAACATATGGTACTTTTTTTAATAGGAGGAATGAATATGATTACAAAACCTAAAGGGACATATGATTTATATGGTGAAGAAGTTAAAAAATGGCAATACATTAGTAGAGTATTTGATGAATTAATGGAAAGATATAATTATGGGTTTATTAGGACACCTATATTTGAAAGTACTGAATTATTCCATAGAGGAGTAGGAGATACTACAGATATAGTTACTAAAGAAACATATGATTTTAAAGATCGTGGTGATAGAGATATGACTCTACGTCCTGAAGGAACTGCAGGAGTAGTTAGAAGTTATATTGAAAATAAAATGTATGGAGATCCTAATCAACCAGTTAAATTATATTATAATGGTACAATGTATCGTTATGAGAGACCTCAATCTGGTAGAGATAGAGAATTAACTCAATTTGGTGTAGAAGTATTAGGATCTACTGATCCTGCTATGGATGCAGAAGTAATAAGCATTGCTGTAAATATGTTTAAATTATTAGGACTTAAAGGAGTTAAAGTAAAAATTAATTCTTTAGGTGATATGGAATCTAGAAATAATTATAGAGAAGCTTTAGTTAAATATTTTGAACCTAAAATTAATGAATTATGTGAAGATTGTCAAGAAAGATTAAAGAAGAATCCTTTAAGAATATTAGATTGTAAATATGATGCCGAAAATGAAATAATAAAGAATGCTCCAAGTATATTAGATTATCTAAATGAAGAGTCTAAAAATAGATTTGAAGATGTTCAAAATTATTTAGATGTATTAGATATTGAATATGTAGTTGATCCTACTATTGTTAGAGGTTTAGATTATTATTGTCATACTGTATTTGAAATTGAAGCTACTGTTAAAGATTTTGGAGCTAATAATGTTTTAGCTGCTGGTGGTAGATATGATAATTTAGTATCTAATTTAGGTGGACCTGAAACTCCAGGTATAGGATTTGCTTGTGGTTTAGGAAGATTAGTTCTTGCTTTAGATAAAGAAGAAATTGATCTTAAAGTAAATAAACAACTAGATGCATTTGTATTATATGTAAGTGATATTGAAAAAGAATATGCTATGGCATTAACTCAAGATTTAAGATTAAATGGATTTAGAGTAGAAACAGAATATACTGGTAGAAGTTTAAAAGGTCAATTTAAACAAGCTGATAGATTGAATCCTAAATTCTTAATTATATTAAATAATGAAGATTTAGTTGGTGGAGAGATTCAAGTTAAAGATAATACTACTAAAGAAACTATTAAAGTAAAAGAAGCTGAAATAGATGATTATTTAGCTATGAATTGTGGTGATTAATATGGATTTAAGAGAATTATTTAATGGTAAATTTTTAAATAAAGAAGTTGAAGTAGATGGTTGGATTAGAAATCATAGAAAACAAGCTAATTTCGGTTTTATTGATTTTTCAGATGGTACTGATCAAGAACATTTACAAATAGTATATGACAATACAATTAGTAATTTTGATGATATTCAAAAGATGCTTGTAGGATGTGCTATTCATTGTAAAGGTAAAGTAGTAAAGAGTGAAGGTAAGCAAGATATAGAATTAAAAGCTAGTGAAGTTACACTACTTGGTGATTGTCCTGCTGATTATCCTATTCAACCTAAAAGACATACTAGAGAATTTTTAAGAGAACAGGCTTATTTAAGACCTAGAACAAACTTATTTCAAGCAGTATTTAGAGTTAGAAGTGTAGCTGCTTATGCTATACATAAATATTTTCAAGATAGAAATTATGTTTATTTCCATGCTCCATTAATTACTGCAAGTGATTGTGAAGGTGCTGGAGAAATGTTCCAAGTAACTACATTAGATTTAGAAAGAATTAAAGGTAAACCAGACTATAAGAAAGAATTATTTGGTAAACAAACTAATTTAACTGTTTCTGGTCAATTAGAAGCAGAAACATTTGCATTAGCTTATAAGAAGACTTATACATTTGGTCCTACATTTAGAGCAGAGAATTCTAATACTAAGACTCATGCTAATGAATTCTGGATGATAGAACCTGAAATTGCATTCTGTGATTTAAATGGTGATATGGATATTATGGAAGAAATGCTTAAATATGTAGTTCAATATGTATTAGATAATTGTAAAAAAGAAATTAATTTCTTTGATGAATTTGTAGAGAAAGGTTTAAAAGATAAGCTAGAAAGACTGGTAAAATCTAAATTTACAAGAATTGATCATGAAGAAGTTATTAAAATACTTAAAGAAGCTGATGTTAAATGGGAATTTACTCCTGAATATGGAGAAGATATTGCTAAAGAACATGAGAAATATATTACTGAATATTTTAATGGCCCAGTATTTATAAAGAATTGGCCAAAAGATATTAAAGCATTCTATATGAAACAAAATGAAGATGGTAAGACAGTTGCTGCAGTAGATTTAGAAGTACCTGGAGCAGGAGAACTAATGGGTGGTTCTCAAAGAGAAGAATCTTACGAAAAATTAGTTAATAGAATGAATGAATTAAAAATGGAACCAGAATCTATGGACTGGTATCTAAATTTAAGAAAATATGGTGGATGTATTCATTCTGGATTCGGAATGGGATTTGAAAGATTATTAATCTACTTAACAGGAGTAGAAAATATTAGAGATGTTATTCCTTATCCAAGAACACCTGGAAATTGTGAATACTAAAAAAATATTAAGAAAGAGGTAAAATATATAATGAAAGGAAATATATATAGAACTCATCATTGTATAGATATTGACTCTACTTTAATCGGGAAAACAATTACCGTTTCTGGTTGGGTAGAAAATATCAGAGATCATGGTGGGGTATTATTTTTAGATTTAAGAGACAATACCGAAACTTTACAAACTGTAAGTAATGATGATTCTTTATTTATCGGTCTAGCTAAAGAGTCGGTAGTGAAGTTAACAGGTAAAATTCGTAAACGTAGCGAGGACACTTATAATAATCGCCTTAAAACTGGTGAAGTTGAACTTTTAGTAGATTCTTTAGAAGTCCTAAGTCCTTCACTACATGAGTTACCTTTTAATATAAGACAATCAGTTCTTGCAGGAGAAGATGTTAGATTAAAATATCGTTATCTTGATATGAGAAATGAAATAATTAAAGAAAAATTACAATTAAGAAGTGATGTATTATACTTCTTAAGAGATAAGATGCATAAATTAGGATTTACTGAAGTACAGACTCCTATACTTACTGCATCTTCTCCTGAGGGAGCTAGAGACTTTGTAGTTCCTTCTAGGAACTTTAAAGGAAAATTTTATGCATTACCACAAGCTCCTCAAATATATAAAGAGTTGTTGATGGTAGGGGGATTTGAAAAGTATTTTCAAATTGCTCCATGCTTTAGAGATGAAGATTCTAGAAAAGATAGAACATTAGAATTTTATCAATTAGATTTAGAAATGAGTTATATTACTCAAGAAGAAGTATTAGAATTAGGTACTGAATTATTTTATGATACATTTAAAAAATTTAGTAATAAGAAAATATCTAAGAAACCTTTTAGAGAGATAACTTATAAGGATGCTATGAATGATTATGGTACTGATAAACCAGATTTAAGAAATCCATTAATAATTAAAGATGCAACTGAAGTATTAAAAGAAACTACTTTTGGTCCTTTTAAAAATACTACTATTAAAATTATTACTGTAGATGATATAGGAGATAAACCTAATAGTTGGTTTAATGAATTAGTAGAATATGCTACTTCTATTGGTATGCCAGGTATAGGTTATTTAACTTTAATGGAAGATAAATCATTTAAAGGACCTATAGATAAATTCTTAAGTGATAAAGAAAGAGATGACTTAATTAAAGAATTTAAAGTTAAACCAAATGGAGTAATATTCTTTATAGCTAATAAATCTTTAAAGAGAGCACAAAAATTTGCTGGTTTAATTAGAGATGAATTGGGTAAAAAATTAGATTTAATTGATAAAAATAAATTAGAATTTTGTATTATTAAAGATTTTCCTATGTTTGAGTATAATGAAGAGAAAAGAAAGATAGAATTTTGTCATAATCCATTCTCATTACCTCATAATGGTATAGAAGATTATGATAAAGATCCTTTAGAAATATTGGCATTTCAATATGATTTTGTATGTAATGGTAATGAGATGGCTTCAGGAGCTATTAGAAATCATGATTTAGAATCTTTAACTAAAGGATTTGAAATAGTAGGCTATACTAAAGAAGAAATAGAAACGAGATTCTCTTCAATTTATACAGCATTTAAATATGGATGCCCTCCACATGGTGGTATGGCTCAAGGAATAGATAGAATATTAATGCTATTATTAGATGAACCAAATTTAAGGGAAGTTCAAGCATTCCCTACAAGTACTAGTGGAGCTGATGAAATGATGGGTTCTCCATCAGAATTAACTAGTTCTCAATTAAAAGAGTTAGGAATTAAAATAGAGGTGAATAAATGAAAAAATTTACTAAAGAAATGGTAGACGATTATGCAGATAAATTATTAATAGGTTTAACTCCAGAAGAAAATAAAATGGTATTAGATGAATTTGATATTATTGATAAGAATATTGATTTAATTAATGAAATACCTAATATTGATAAGGTAGAACCTATGACACATTGTTTAGATGAATATTATGCAGTTTTAAGAGAAGATGTTATAGAAGAAAGTGTTCCTATTGATGATTTACTTGCTAATAGTGATGATACTGAAGATAGAGAAATAGTTGTACCTAAAGTTGTTGGAGGTGAGAACTAATGACTTATATGGATAAATCTATTGAAGAATTACATGAATTATTAGTTAAAGGTAAAGTAACTAGTGATGAATTAGTTAAAGAATCTTTAGAAAAGAGTCATGAAATTCAAGATAAATGTAATGCTTTTGTTACTATATTAGATGATGCTAAAGGAGTAGATGTTACTGATAATTTATTATCTGGTATTCCTTATGGCGTTAAAGATAATTATTCTACTAAAGGAATTTTATCTACTGGCTCATCTAATACTTTAAAAGATTATGTACCATTCTTTAATGCTACATGTATTGATAAATTAAATGAAGCAGGAGCTGTCAAAGTTAATAAAACTTGTTTAGATGAATTTGGTATGGGTGGTACTGGTACTACTGGACATACTGGGGTTCAAAAGAACCCTTGGGATACTTCTCGCATGTGTGCAGGTTCTTCATCTGGTTCAGCAGCAGCTGTAGCTGCAGGTGTTTATCCTTATGCTACTGGTTCTGATACAGGAGACTCAATAAGAAAACCTGCTGCATATTGTGGTATAGTTGGATATAAACCTACTTATGGAATGATATCTAGATATGGTTTATTTCCATTTGCTTCATCTTTAGATACATTAGGAGTTCTTACTCGTAATGTTAGAGATGCTGCTATAGTAGTTGATACTATGAAGGGTATAGATAAAAATGATATGACTTCTTGGGATTCTAGTAAGATACATTTATTAGATTCATTAACAGGTAAAGTTAAGGGTAAGAAGATTTGTTATATTAAAGAAATAGTAGATAAGAAAAAATATAAGAGTAAAGAAATATTAGAACATTTAGATAATTTTGATAAAACTTTAGATAAATGTAAAGAATTAGGTATTAAAGTAGATGAAGTATCTGTAGATGAAAAATTATTAAATGCTTTAGCTTCTGTATATGTAGTTATTTCTTGTGCTGAAGCTACTTCTAATATGTCTAATTTAACTGGTATTATATTTGGACCTAGAGGAGAAGGTAATAATTATATAGAAATGATGAAAGATCATCGTACTAAAGGTTTCTCTCCTTTAATTAAAAGAAGATTTATAATTGGTTCTTATGTATTACAAAAAGAGAATCAAGAAAGATATTTTAGAAATGCTCAAAGAGTTAGAAGATTATTAGTAGATAGATGGAAAGAAATATTTAAAGATTATGATGCAGTAATACTTCCAGTTGGTACTGGACCTGCTAAGCATTTAGATGGATCATTAGATATATTAGATAATAATACTTCTGCTTTAGAAGAACATTTACAAATTGGCAACTTTGGTGGTTTCCCATCTATTACAATACCAAATGGATTTATAGATGGTTTACCTGTAGGAGTTAATATAACTGGTAATTGTTATGATGATGAAAATGTACTTAATATAGCTTATGCATTAGAAGGTACTATGGAATATAAGAATCAAATAGCTAAGGAGGTTAAACATGACTAAGTATTTAGCTAAAATAGGTTTAGAGATGCACTGTGAAATGAGTATGACTAATTCTAAAGTTTTTTCTAGTGCTGAAAACTCTTATACTGAAATACCTAATAGTAATGTAAGACCTTTAGATATGGCTTTTCCTGGTACTTTACCAGTTGTTAATAAAGAAGCTGTAAGATTGGCTTTAATGGCAAGTATGATATTAAATTGTAAACAACCAGAGGTATTACAATTTGAAAGAAAGAATTATTATTATCCTGATTTACCTAAAGGATTCCAATTAACTCAAGAAACTAAACCTAATCCAGTAGGTATATATGGTGAAGTAGAATTTGAATTTAATGATGAAATAAGAAAATGTAGAGTAAATAATATCCATTTAGAGGAAGATGCTGCTTCTTTAGATCATTTCTATTCAACTTCTAATATTGATTATAATAGAGCAGGGGTTCCATTACTTGAGTTAGTTACTGAACCAGATATTCATTCTGCTGATGAAGCTGTTGCTTTTCTAGAACATATGAGAAGTGTTTATCAATATGCTGGTATTAGTGAAGCTGATAGTAAGAAAGGTCAAATTAGATGTGATGTTAACGTATCTATAATGGATGCTGATAAAGATGAATTTGATCCGGCTAATTGGGGAACTAAGATAGAAATTAAGAACGTTAACTCTTTTGGTGGAGTTAGAGATGCTATTAATTATGAAATTAAGAGACAAACTGAAGCCAAAGAAGATGGTACTTATGATGATATGGAACAACAAACTAGACGTTGGGATGAAGAATCAGGTACTACAATATTTATGCGTTCTAAAGTAGATGCTATTGATTATAAATATTTTGTTGAACCAAATATACCTAAAATAAAAATTGATAAAAAATGGTTAGAAGAAATTAAAAAATCCATACCTGAATTAGCTATGGATAGAAAGAATAAATATATAAATGAATATAATTTATCTGCATATGATGCAGGAGTTATAGTTAAAGAAAAAGATATTTCTGATTATTTTGAAGAATGTGTTAAATTAGGAATTGATCCTAAAATAGCTAGTAACTGGGTTACAGTTAATATAGTAGGGGAATTAAATAAAGAGAATATTACTATAGATGAATTCTATATAACTCCTGCTATGTTAAAACAAATAATAGATGGTATTAATAGTGGATTACTTTCTAGTAAACAAGCTAAAGAAGTATTTGCTAAAGCTATAGAAGAGAAGAAAGAACCTAAGAATTATATTAGTAAAGAGAATGCTCAAATTAGTGATGAAGGTGAAATAACTAAGATTATAGTTGAAATATTAGATAATAGTCCTTCTCAAATAGAACAATATAAATCTGGTAGAGATAACTTATTTGATTACTTTGTAGGTCAAGTAATGAAGAATACTAGAGGTAAAGCTAATCCTGTTATTACTAAAGAGATATTAAAAAAAGAATTAGATAAAAGATAATCTAATTCTTTTTATTTGTTTATGACATATTCCATTATGTCTGTAAATTTATCACTAAAGTTACATAATGAATCTTGCATTGAATTAATTAATATTATTAGATCATGATAGAAGTCTTCATCATTAGTATTGTTATTTCTTAAATTAGATATTAAACCTGGATTTAAGTTTAAATTTGTACACATAGAACTTGTAAATTTATTTATTAATTTTAATTGTTCTACTATAATATGTCTTTTTTCTAAACTATTTTGTCTATCAAAATTAGTTAGATATTCTTCAAACCCTTTTTTATTCATAATAACACCTAAATAAACATTTTATTTAATACTTCTATATCAGTATTATCTAATACATCTTTTTGCATTAATTCATCAAATTTTTTCCATGTACCATTCATTCTAGCTAGAGATTGTTCCATTTGAGATAGATTAAAGAATCTTTGTCTTGTTCTTTCTCTAGTAGTTATTTCTATATTAGATCTAAAATTATTAGTTTGTCTAATTAATTCTGTACTTTCTAGAGATAAACCAAATTTAGGTACTTCATGGAAGTAATCATTACATATCATAGCTAATAATAATTCTTTTTGTAAAAAATCATCTTTATTTAATGTATCTTTTACTGCTTCTAGTTTACTTATTTTACCAGCAATAAGATTAGCAAACATATCTTGTAGAACAACCATCTTTTTAACATGTGTTCTTTTAACCATATTAGGTTCTAATTTTAGGGCTTCTGTATGGTTAATACAATAATTATATGATTGTGTTTCATTATCAAATATTGCTTTATATAATTCTACTAAATCATCTGTACTCATTAATGATGTAGCTCTTTGTAATTTATCATATGTTTTTTCATTAAAATCTAAACTAGTATAAATATAACTCTTAGCACTTATATAACTCTTTATATAAGTATTAATTCTGTTATTTAATTCTTCTGGATTAAGAATATGATATGTTGTAATACCAAATTTATTTTTATATTCATCAAATAGTTTACTTTCAAATTCTACTCTTAATTCTTCTTTAGAATGTCTAGACATATTTTCGTAACATATATTAAATGAATTATATGCTTTTCTATATCTTTCTATTCCATTAGTTAAATCTAATGCATTACTTATACTATCAAAATCTTTATTATCATTATCAGTTAATAAACTTAATGTTGTAGTATCAAATATTAATGTTGCTGTATCACATATTGTTTTTAATGGTGATTGGCAATAATTGGTATTTTTTCCTTCAGAAGATAATTCTAATTCTTGAATATTACTTCTTATATTTAATCCTTTATTAATAGTATCTGTACTATAATATATTCCTTTAATAGTAGATATATCTGGTAATAGTTCTTGTATTTGTTCTAATTCAATAGGTGTTAAACCATTGTTTTTCTTTTTTAGTAATTCTAATAATTGATTTAAATCTATTTTTTTAGATTGTTTTGGATTTATATATTTTACTTTAGATTCATTTTTAATATCTCTTATTCTTTTATAACAATCTAGATATAGAGCTACTAATTGTTTCATACTTTCTATAGCATTATCACTAGTAATTAGTTCTAATGTTTTAATAAAAGTATAATCATTTATAGCGGCATTTCTTGCTTTACTTAGTTTATTTTCTATTTCATAAGATTTAAATGAATAAGCTCTTTGATGAACAAATATTTTGTTAGGTTCTTTTAAATATTTAGTAAGTAGAGTAGTAGATCTATTTACTTTTTGATAATATTCTTTAGCTTCAATTAGTTTTTTATAAGCTCCTTGATAACCATTTTCTAATCTGTTTTTCTTAAATTTATGGAAATCTATTAATATTTCTGTACAAATATCCATTGCTTTTTTATAGAATTCAGCAAGTCTTTGTTGATTAAGTAATTCTAATTCTCTATTATCCATTGTAATCATTCCTTTTCGTTTATATTGTTATCTAATCTAGACCATTTACTATTTATTTTATAGTATGATTCTTTTATTTTATCTATTCCATAATAGATATTTTTATCTTCTTTTATTTCTTCTTTATTAGCATCTTTATTTATAGTAATATTATTAAATTTAGGAATATCATTTAAATATGTATCACATATTTTAAATAATCTTCTTAATCTATTTTCATAATTATCGTTATAGACATTTTTATTTATTTTAGTATCTAAAATGATAGAGAAGTACTCTTGTATTTTAGTTATTTTATTATTATATGTTTTTTGTATTTCTAATTCATTATTGGTATCATTTATTTTTTCAGATAATTCTTTATTTAGTTTATTTTTTAAACCAAAATATAAATTAACTATATTATCTATATTCATATCTTTTGTAACATGAAGTAGGTAATAATAACAATTATTCTTTTCTATATCTGTATAGTATTCATAATTTTCTATTACATATTCAGATATAGCATTATTTATATAGGCTTCTAATTCATTAGTAGATAATATTTTAAAATAGGTGAAACCAAATGATTTTCTATATTTATTATATTCTTTATTATTAAAATTATTTCTTATTTCTACTTGGTGTCCTATATCTAATTTATTGAAGTTTCTAATAAACATATTATATGCTACATCATATAATTTAATAGTATTATTAGCTCCCATTAAATTGAATAATCTATTAGTAGGCATATCTCTAGTAAATATATTATTTTCTTTTAAGTAATATAATCTTATAGTGAAACAATCTAGAGTAGTATTAATTATACTATCTAGAAGATTTATAGAATTAGATATATTTCTTAGATTTAAATTAGTATTAAATGCTTTATCTATAACTTCTTCGCTATAATATGTATTTCTATTTGCTAGATTAAATATTTCTACTAATCTTTGTTTTTCTTTAGTAGTTAATGGTTCATTATCTTCGTTATTATATAATCTTTTTCTAATATGTTCTATTTCATTATTTTGAAGATTTATATTAGTAGTAGAGTTATATTTAACGATATTTTTTTCTACTGCAATTGTTTTATTAGATGTTTCTTCTTTTTCTTCTTTAACATCTTCCTTTATTTCTTCTTTTTTAGGTTCTTCTATTACTTTAGTTAGTTTATTACTTGTAAATAGTTCTAAATACTTATTAAGATATTTTCTCATTAGTTTTTCATAATTATTATCTTTTGTTTTGATATCTTTTAATATTCCGGTAATTAGATCATAATCTACAAATTCAACATATTCTGTAATACTGTCTACTAAATCATTATATTCTACATTAGTAATAGAATAGGTAAAATGATTATTGTTTTTATAATCCAAGTAGGTTATTAATGTATGATAATAGGCTTTTAATGCTTTTTTATCATCAGTATTAGTAAATTTCTTTAAAGTATTATTGAAACCTTTTTGTCTTCTATTATTTTTAAAATAATCATGTTCTATTAATACTCCATTGATATATTCAATAGTAAATGTATAAAATTTTACAAGATTATTAGAAGCCAAATCATTATTCATAATAACCACTCCTTATTCTTATATATAATTATAACACATAAATTAAAATTTATGATTTAAATTGTAAAAAAAATATGATAATATTAATATGTATAATAAAGAGGGTGTGACTATGTTTGGAAAAATTAAGTTCATAGCAGATAATAATGCTCATGTTGAAACTACTGCTACTGCTGAACAGTTAGGAGATTTAATGAATGTTCACGTTGTATTTGAAGCTCCTGATCAAGCAATATTAGGTGAAGTAGAAGAAGTTGTAGAAGGCTTAATTAAAATTAGATTTTTAGGTGAATTTACTAAGGAAGGTAAATACGTTAGTGGTGTTATTAGAAAACCAGTTTTAAATAGTACTATTAGAACTATTAATGATAAGGAATTAAATGCTATAGTTGGTGTTTATGATGAAACTACTTTTAAAATTGGAGAATCTTCTATTTATAAAGGATATCAAGTATGTGCAGATATTAATAACTTATTTGCTAACCATATGGCAGTATTTGGTAATACTGGTTCAGGTAAATCTTGTGGCGTAGCTAGAATGGTTCAAAATATATTTTCTAATCCTAAATTAGTTTCATATAATGCTAATATATTTATATTTGATGCTTATGGTGAATATAGAACTGCTTTTGCTGAATTAGATAAAATTAATAGAGCTTATAGTTATAAGTTTATTACTACTAATTTACAAGAAGAAACTGATTTTCCATTAAATATCCCATTCCATTTATTACAATTAGATGACTTAACTGTTATGTTACAAGCAGATAAACATAGTCAAATACCTATTCTAGAAAGAGCTTTAAAGCTTACTAGAATATTTAGTAAAAATGATGAAGTTGCTGAAAAATATAAGAATCACTTAATTGCTAAGGCATTAATAGCAATATTATATAGTAATCAAATTACTGCTAATAAAAAGAATGAAATATTTAAAATATTAGAAGTATGTCATACTACAGATTTTGATTTTGATAGTACAATTCAAGGTTTAGGTTATACTAGATCATTATCAGAGTGCTTTGAAATTGATAGTAATGGTAATTTTGGTGAATCAGTATTAATTACAGATTATATTTTAAATCATATAGATGAAGATTTAGAGATGACTGAAGAACCTAAAGATGCATTCTATTCTATGAGAGATTTTGCTAATGCATTAGAGTTTACTTTAATTTCTGAAGGTTTCCAAAATAATGAACAATTATATGATGACTCTATGTTATTAAAAGTTAGATTAGCATCTATTATTAATAGTAGAATAGGTGAGATATATAAAGCTGATAATTATATAACAATTAATCAATATATTAGAAAGTTAGTTGATAATAGAGGTAAGAAAGCTCAAGTTATTAATATTAACTTAGAAGATATAGATGATACTCAAGCTAAGATAATTGTTAAGATTATGGCTAGACTATTCTTTGAATTCTGTAAAACAATGCCAGAGAGAGCTACAATGCCTTTCCATTTATTCTTAGAAGAAGCGCATAGATATGTTAATAAAGATTCAGATGTATATTTAATTGGTTATAATATATTTGAACGTATCGCTAAGGAAGGTCGTAAGTATGGAGTATTATTAAATATTATTTCACAAAGACCTGTAGAAATATCTGAAACTGTTATTGCTCAATGTTCTAACTTCTTAATATTTAAGATGACACACCCTAAAGATATTGAATATATTAGAACTATGTTGCCTAATATTTCGGCTGATGTTATAGAGAAACAAAAGGTATTACAACCAGGTAACTGTGTAGGATTTGGTCAAGCATTTAAATTAGCAATGGTTATTAAGATGGAAATGCCTAATCCTTCTCCTAATAGTAACTCTTGTAATGTTAATAAATGTTGGGGTATTAAGTTAAATGAAGGTGCTGAATTAGAGGTTCCTACTGAGAAACCAGATTTAATGGCTGTTAAAGGTGGTTCTGGAACTGCTATGTTTGCTAGTCAAAAAGCGGTAGATAATTCAATGAATCAAGGATATGTTAATATGAATGCTGCTCCTCCTTCAATGAATATGGGTAATATGCAAAATATTAATATGAATCAAAATGTAGTTCCTGATACATCTAATAATGCATTCTTCCCACAACAACCTGCTACTAATATGGTTCCAACTGAGAATAATTCTAATATGGCAATGGAAACTTTAGAGCAAGATGAATTAGTTACTTCTGCTCAAGCGTTATCAATGCCAACTGGTAATGTTACTGATTTAACTCCAGGTAATAATACTATAAAACCTAGTGATGCAGTTAATTAATATTGAATATATAATGTAAAGTTAATGAATAGTACTATTACTATTCATTTTTCTATGGTATAATTAAATTACCTAAGGAACAATACTTACTTATTTTATAAAAACCGAGTAAGTGATTTATTGGGAATCTAATTAGTGTGTGGTGTTGAAGACCTTGCTTTATCTTATGATAAAGAGCTTTATGCAATGAGTAGGGATCCTGAAATGCATTATGTGATGCCCACCTGTGTAGTGCAGGTTTTTATCACAGAGTAAGTACCTTAGGTTTTTTAATGTAAAAGATGTGGTACATATGTTTGAAAGATTAGAATTAATTATTAGTAAAGAACAAATAAATAAACTTAAAAATGCTAATATACTATTAGTTGGTGTTGGTGGAGTAGGTGGATCTGTTCTTGAAGGACTTGTTAGATCTGGGATTGAACATATTACTATTATTGATATGGATAAGTTTCAAGAATCTAATTTAAATAGACAAATAATATCTAATAGAAATAATATAGGTAATTCTAAGGTAAAAGAAGCTCGATTAAGAGCTTTAAGTATAAATCCTAATATTGATATTAAAATGTATGAAATGTTTCTAGATGAGTCTAATATTGATGAAATTAAGGATATTAATAAATATAATTATATAATTGATTGCTGTGATAGTACTAATACTAAGATTTTATTAATTAAGAAAGCTTTAGAATATAATATTAAAATAATTACTAGTATGGGTACAGGATTTAGATTAGATCCTTCTAAACTTGTTATAACTGATATATGGAAAACAGATAATGATCCTTTAGCTAAAAAGATTAGAAGTATATTACGTAAAGAAAATATAAAGGCAAAGATACCTGTATTGACATCTAAAGAAATACCTATAAATAAAGGTAAAACTATTGGTTCTGCATATTTTGTTCCTAATTGTGCAGGAATTTATATAGCAAATTATATATTTAATGATATAATTAACATGTAGGGATGTGGTTTTATGGAAGAAAAGAAAAATGATACTTTAGATGAAATACTTGAAAATAGTACAATAGAGAATCCTGAATTAACATTTTGTGAACAAACCACATATTTAGATTTTCTTCTATCTAATGCTCAAACTGAAGAAGAAAAAGAACAAATTAAAGCTACTATAAATAATTATTTAGAAATATCTAAAGATACAGAAGAGATTCCAATTATTAATGAAGATGACTTGGAAGATGATGATGACGAAGAAGAGGAAGATGAATAACCTTCCTTTTATTATGCAATAAAAAAAGAAGGTTAATACCTTCTATTCTTTATTAATTAAGAAATCTACTAGTAGATGTGGATCTTTATCATTCATAATAATATTATAAATTAAATTTACTACTGGCATTTTTATTTTACGTTTTCTTACTAATTTATAAATACTTTTTAATGTATAATATCCTTCTACGGTATTATTTTTTAAATGTTCTTCTTTTTGTTCTTTAGTTATTCCTTGACCTATAAGTCTACCGAAAGAGAAATTTCTACTTTTAGTAGATGTACATGTTAGTAATAGGTCACCAACTCCAGCATAAGAGAGGATTGTTTTTGGTTTTCCTCCTAATGCTCCAATTAACCATTTAATATCATGTATTGATTCTGTTATAAGAAAACATTGAGTACTTTCTGGGTATCCCATTCCATCCAGCATTCCGGCAGCTAATGCTATAACATTTTTAATACTTCCACATATTTGAACTCCAATTACATCTCTTGATTCACGTAGTTTTAATGTGTCATTATTCATTGCTTCTTTTACTATTTTTCTAGCTCTTCTTGATTTAGATGCTATTGTTAGTGCTACCGGATTATTTGATGCCATATCTATTGCAAATGATCCACCACTAATTATAGCTATATTTTTAGTTTCTAATATTTCGTAAGCTATATTACTTAAGAATTCACAAGAATTGTTTTCTATACCTTTAGATGCTATACATATTACTTGATCTTTAGTAATATATGGTTTAATTTCTTTACAAATAGAACCTACAAAGTGAGCAGTACTCATAATAAATATAATATCTCTATCTCTACATGCTTCTTCATAAGATCTAGTCATTTTAATATTTTTAGGACAATCTATTCCTTCTAGAATTCCTTTAATACATCCATCTTTAAGATATTGATTATATTTATTATCATCTTCAGTCCACATAATAATATCTTTATTTTTCTTATTAGCCATCATAGCCATGGCTATACCATAGGCACCTACACCTATTAAACCTATTTTCATTATTTAACCTCTTATCTATATAACATATTTAATATGTAATAATCTGAGTTAATTATATCAAAGTATATATATATTTAAAATGATTACTTTATTAAAAAATATTAAGATATGTTATAATTATTTATGTTAAAGGAAGAGTAGTATATGGAATTAAAGATTAATAATTTATATAAGAATTATGATAGTAAAGAAGTATTAAAAGGAATAGATTATAGTTTTAAATCTGGTAAGATATATGGTTTATTAGGTAGGAATGGAGCAGGTAAGACTACTTTATTTAATTGTATTAATAAAGATATTACTTATACAGGTAATATTAGTTTAGATGATAAAGAGATATCTTCTGATGATATATCATACTGTATAGCTGAACCATTAGTACCTGAATTTTTAACTGGTAGAGAGTTTTTAAACTTCTTTATAGATATTAATAAAGATAATATTAGTGATTTAAAGACTCCAGAAGAGTATTTTAAATTAATTAATATAGAAGAAGAAGCTTTAGATAAATTATTAAAAGAGTATTCTACTGGTATGAAGAATAAGATACAAATGTTAGTTAATATCATTCTACATACTAAAATATTATTATTAGATGAACCTTTAACTAGTTTAGATGTAGTAGCTCAAGAAGAAATGAAAGCATTACTTAAAGATTTAAAGAAAGATCATATATTAATATTATCTACTCATATTATGGAATTAGCTTTAGATTTATGTGATGAAATAGTAATACTTGATAATGGGGTTTTAACTCAAGTAGAGAGTAAGAATATGAATAAGAAATATATTATTGATCATTTTAAGGGTGATAATAATGATTAATGATTATTTAAAGATATTTAAAATTAATTTAACTATTTTAGGTAATCAGCAATTATATTCTTTTAAATCTTCTAAAATATTTAATAAGATATTTAGAAATAGTGATTATAGTGATCCTACTATTATTAATTTATTAGCTATATATAAGTATATTAAGAATATATTAAAATTATTCTTATTAAATGTATTTTTTATATTTATATTATTGATGTTACCTATAGCATTTCAAGATATTAATGATGTTACTAGATATACTGGTTTAATATTTATTATTCCTCTAATAGCTATATTATCTATTAAGATATTTAAATCAGATGAAAAGAAATATAATATTGTTCATTTATTAAGATATGATGCTAAAAGATATTGTTTTTCTGAAATAGTTAAGTATTTAATATCTACTACTATAATATTTATTCCTACTATGTATTTAACTTATTCTATTAATTTAATACATAATTCTATATGGTTTAGTGTTTTATATTATTTTGTTTCTTATTTATTTTATAATTTATTATTTTTATATATTTATGATAAGAAAAAAATAGCTTTAAATGATACTAAGATATATTTTGTTATATTAATATTATTAATATTTATTCCTTTAGGTTTATATATATTAGATATTAGTATTAGTTATTTAATATATAAGTTATTTATATTACTTATTGCTATATTAGATGTTATATTATTAATTTGGTATCATAAGTCAGATAGTGTATATAGATTATATAAAGAGAGATTTTCTTCTTATTTAAGTGTTGTAGATGATGATCAGATTATATCTAAAAGATTTGAGAATCAGATAAAGATAGATGCTAGTATTAAGATTGATGATAAATATAAGAAAGATAAGGGATATAAATATTTTAATGATTTATTTATGATAAGACATAAAGATATATTAAAGGGTAGTACTAATATATTTAGTTATGTATTATTAGTTGTATTTTTAATATTATTTTTAGGTATTAGATTTGTTCCTGATGCTAAAGAAGTTTTAGGCACTTTCTTAGAAGAAAGATTCTTCTATATATTATATATAATGATGATATGTAATCAGGGTATTAAAATTATTAGAGCAATGTTTTTCCATTGTGATAGAGCAATGCTTAAATATAACTTTTATAAGAATAAAAGGACTATATTTAATTTATATAAGTTAAGAATTATATCTTTAATAAAGATTAATATGCCTACTACAGTAATTATTACTTTAGGTTTAGATTTACTACTTATAATGACTACTGGATTTAATATTAGTAATTTATTATTAATTACTATTGCTACTATAGTAGCATGTAGCTTTTTTTCAATATATTATGTTAGTTTATATTATTTAATACAACCATTTACTAATAATATGAAAGATCGTAATTTTAAATTTAATTTAATAATATTTATTACTTATATGTTTATTTATGAAATAGCTAATGATTTTGCTATAAAATTATTATATTCTACTATTTCTACTATAGTAGGGTGTATTGCATTATCTATTATGTTTTATATATGTGTTAAGGTATTTTCTAGTAAAACATTTAAATTAAGAAATGAATAATTGTAAAAAGAAGATAATTTGTATCTTCTTTTTATTTATGTAATTTACTTTTTATTAAATATTTAATATAATAATAGAGTAGGGTGGTTATAATGAAAGAGTATACTCCTTCGCCTTTATTATTAAAGTATATAGACTATTTAGAGTTTGAAAGAAAATTAAGTGATAATACAATAAATAGTTATAAGAATGATTTAACAACATTTGATATGTATTTTAATAATGATTTGGTTAACTTAACCCATAAAGATATATCTAAATATTTAGAAAGTTTAGATAATTTAGCAACTAGATCTATAGCTCATAATCTTACTGTTATTAATTCTTTTTATAATTTTTTAGTAGATGATAAATATATTAAGGAGAATCCTTGTAATTATATTTCATTACCTAAAATACCTCAGAAGTTACCTAATTATTTAACAGAAGATGAAATTAATAAGTTATTAGATATTAAATTAGTTACTCCTTATGATTATAGAAATAAAGCTATGTTAGAGTTATTATATGCTACTGGTTTAAGAATTAGTGAACTATGTAATTTAAAAATAACTGATATAGATTTAAATAATGCATTAATAAGGGTATTTGGTAAAGGTAAGAAAGAAAGAATTATACCTATTACTGATTTAGTAATTAAATATTTAGTAATTTATATTGAAGAGTATAGAAATGAGATATTAAAGAATAAAGATTCAGAATTTTTATTCATATCTAATAGTCAGAAACAAATAAGTAGACAAGCATTTTTTAAATTTATAAAAGCTCAATGTAAGTATTGTGGGATAGAGAAGAATGTATCTCCACATGTTCTTAGACATTCGTTTGCTACACATATGTTAAAACATGGAGCTGATTTAAGAATAATACAAGAATTATTAGGACACGAAGATATTTCTACTACTCAGATATATGCTCATTTAGTTAATGAAAAATTAATAGATGATTATCAAAATCATCCTAGAAATAAAGTATATTAAGGAGGAAAATAATTTATGAAAGGATTTATAAAGTTTTTAGTACTTGTTGTAGCTGTTGTTGCGTTTGTATATTATGGTAAAAAATATATAGATGATAATGCTATGAATATTGATAATACAGTAGTTGAGAGTTTAAATAAGTATTATGCTTCTGAGAATGTTAAAGATCTTGAACCTATTATTAAGTTACTTAACAAGAATGAAAATAAAGAAGAGATTATAAATAAAATTAATCAACTTGCTTATGTACAAATAGGTGGATGGTATAATTATTTAACTCAAAAGTATGCTTGTAATTTAGATAATAAAATGGCTTGTGAGAAAGCTAAAGCAGATATAAATATATTACAAACTAAATTAAATCAAATATATTCTCAAAAATCTTCTGGTGGTAAGACAATTATTTCTTCTGCTGTATATGAGAAGATTGAAGCTAATATAGAGAAATATATGAGTGGAGTAGAACAGGCTGCAAATAACTCTCAAGCTTCTAGTCCTAAGACTAGTCGTGAGATATTACTTCAAAAATGTGCTTATGCTAAAAATTGTAAGGATTGTTCAAGTTCAAATACTAAACATTGTAATTGTGAATATGCTGGAGCTAAAGGAACTGAGAATTTAACTTGTCCTAGAAATATAGTTCCACCAGAACAAATAATTGATAGGAGATAGTAGTATTATGCTATTTCCTTTTTCTTATTTTTATTATCGGTTAACATAATATATATTATACGAAGTTAGATATTTGAATTTAAAATAGCTTATATATAATATATTTATTAGTTATTTCTTCTTCTTTCTTCTTTTATAACCCCTATTCTATATTTATATATAATTATATAGATATTGATATATAAATTAAATTTATAATTTGATTTAATTATTTATATATTTATTTTCATATTTTGATTCGAATTACTATTAGATGGTTAATATACCATCTCATGGAATATATATACTTTTTATAATCGGCATCGAGATATGTTATGATGGATAATATATCGTTTCGTTTCCACTACTTATTTATATATAATGGCAACGAAATATGATTTGGTGATTAATTGATCATCTGGATTTAAATTTTGATTTTTAAAATACGCATCGAGTTATTAAAAGATGGTTAATATATCATTTCGTGGAATATTAGATTTTGTAATTGGAATTGAAATATAGTTTGGTAATATTATTTATCATCTCGTGGAATATAATGAATAGGGGGTCTACTCTATTTTATAGATAATAGGGGACTTAGATTTGATTTTTATATGTATAAGTTATTTATACTAATTATTATGAATTATATTATATTTATAATTGGAATCGAGAAGTGATTAGGTGATAAAATATACATCTCATGGAATATAATGTTTTTAGGCTTATTTAAGAATAATATATAAATAATGATTAATTACCCTACTCCTTCTCTATTATTTAAAAATAGGGGATTTAAATATATAAAAAAGAGTATATACTACTCTTTTATTTTATTAAATTATTTTTCTTGAAGAATTCTTTAATTTTTTCTTCAGATTGATCTCCAACTATACTATCTGTTTTAGTTCCGTTTTTAAAATATACTGTAGTTGGTGTTCCAGATATACTATATTTTTCTCTTAATTCATCCCAAACATTTGTATCTAAAGTATCTAATTCTATATAATATACTTTTAAGTTATTATTATAAGCTACATTATCTATTCTTGGTTTAAATGTTAAACAGTGAGAACATGATGTGATAGTAAATACTACTACAAGATCTTTTTCACTTTTTAAATAACTATTTAATTGGATATCATTTATTTCTTTTAATATTTTAAATTCATTTGATTGATTATTTGTTTTTTAATCTTTATCTTCTTTGGTATTATCATTTGTTTTATTACTACTACTCTCTTTATTAGAATTAGAATTTGTATTTATATTTTTTTCTAACCATTCTTCCCAAGTTTTTTTAGCTTTTTTATTATCTATTTTAATATTTGATTCATTTAATACTTTTAGATATTCATCTTTTAATGTATATGTACAGTTCTTTTTACCATTACATTCTTTATCTACCCTATTTTGATATGCTAATGGTACTGTATATAGTTTTTTATATCTATTTAAACTAATATAGTTTTGACTATATATAGATTCTTCTAGATCATCTCCATATTGGCTTTTTAAACTATCTATATAGGTATCTACTTCATCTTGTACAGTTTCTATTTCTTCTTTGGATAGATTATCATACATTATGTCATACCATAGTTGAATATAGTAATTTTCTGGCATATATTCAAATGAATCATTTATATATTGTTCTTCTGTTACAACTTTATTATTATATTTTAATATATATTTTTGATCTTCTTTTTCTTCTTTATTAATGTTCTTATATATTAAATATCCATTTAAACCTAATGATATTATTAATAATGGTATTAATATATATAATACTTTTTTCATTTATTATCACCTTAATAAGTATAACATAAAAAAAGAATTTATTTTATAAATCCTTCTTTTTTTATATAAGATTCTAATTCTTCTTTATCTACATAACCACTTATGTAATTATTTATTTTACCATTCTTAACAAATAAAGTCATTGGAGTTCCAATTCCATCTTTAATTTCATCACCATAACCATTATTGTTAATCCAACTAGTAAATTTATCATATATCTCTTCATCTTTTAAAGCAGGAGGATTTATATTAAAATCAACCATATCTCCAAAGTCTAAATAATATACAGTAAAATTATGTTCTTGAGCTATTTTTTCTACTATCGGAGCATATTTACTACACCAATAGCATCCATCTCTACTAAAAAGTATAAATATTTCTTTGTTTTTAGAAATAGTATTTATATCTAAAAAGTTAATTATTTCAAAATTATCTTTATTTATTATATATTCTTTGCTTTCTTCGTTAGAATTTGTTGATATATTTGTAGATTGCTTTTTATTATTGTTAATATAATTACAAATAAACCATGCATTAACTGAAAGTGAAATAACTAAAAGAATTAATATGCCTTTATTACTTTCTACTTTAGAGAGACCGTTATATTCTTCGTTCATAAATATCACCTATAGTTATTATAAATTAAAAGAAAGGTTTATACCTTTATACCTTTCTTGATTGTATTTCAGCTATTTTTTCAAATACATCTGCTGCGTTAGATTCATTTATTTCTGTGTATCCTAATTCTTGTAGAGCTTGAATTTTAATAGTATTTAGTTGTTGTGTTCTAGATAGTTTTTCTTCATTTTTTTGTTCTATTTCTTGAACGAATCTCTTATGTGATTCAGCTAACTTACTACGAGAAGCTCCTCCATTATTATATAGTGTTAATGCACTATATAAAATACCTTCAAAGATAAATTGTCTATCTTCTTGGAACTTATATTCTTCAGGATTAGTAAATCCTGTTGTTTTACTCATATAACCAAAGATATATTTAATTTCTGGAACATTATCTAAAGATTGTAATAAATGATATAGATATAATATAGCATAGTAATTTTCTTCTGCATTATCTCCAGTTAATTTTTCTTTTAGTAAGAATGTAATATCACTTAATAATATTTGTGATTCTTTATTCAAACCTTTAAAATCAAATTGACTTTCTAATTCAGATGTTGATTTTACTCCTTGATTTAATCTATTTTCTACACTCATTAAATAATCTGTATTAATAGTTATTTCATCTATTTCTTTTGCATCAGATACTCCTAATAATTTATATAATAGAAGTTTCTTTTCTTTAGGCCATTTATTAATATCATTTAATTCTAAATAATTATAGACCATTTGTCTTGAAACTCCTAAATATTTTGCTAAACGGACTTTTGATATTCCTAATTCTTGAAATAAGTCATTTAATTTACGCATTCTTACCAATTCCCTTCAAATTATTTTACAAATTAATTATATTATTTAACACTCAATTTGTCAACCAATTATAAATAATTATTTAATATATTTAGTGGATTTGTTATAATTATAATTTAAAAAGTAACTGATTATTCAGTTACCTTTTTTCTTATTATTAAATTGAATGATGTATGTATACCTATATCATCGCCTTCTTTATAATAATTAACATATTTTATTGTTCCATCTTTATTAGTATCTTCTATATATATTGTTTTTTGTTCTTTATCTATATATACATTTTCTGAATTATAAGGAATAATTTTATTTTCTTTACTTAATGTTACAGCTATTTCATTTGAGACAAATGTTTTTAATAATGGATATTTTTCTAAATCAAGTTTATTTTCTTCTAATTCATCTTCTATTATCATATTGTATTCTGATATAAATATGTTTTTATCATTATATTTATCAATAATATTAGATATTTCTTCGTATGTATAAGTTAAATTACCTAGTCTTATATATGAATTTGAATAATTTGTATTTTCTCCTATGTTTAAATGATCAATTAGGTAATCTAAATCTAGTGATGGGTTATCATCTAAATTTATTGAATATAGATTTTCTAGTTCAGATAAATCTAGTTTTTTAATATCACAATTAGATAAACTTATACTTGTTATTTCTTTATTTGTAATCTTTTCTGGTATATTTTTATTATTATCTAGTGATATTACGGAAATATTATATTTATCTAAGAAATCATAGTTTTCAAAATTATTATTATTTAATGATATATAATTTAAATCCATATCTTCACTATCATCTATAATTATGTCTGTTAGACTACAATCATCTAATTTTAAAACTTCTATATCTTTTAATTTTGATATATTATTTCCTATTTTATTACCCGATAAATTAAGCACTTTAATTTCTGCATTATAATTTGATATATCTGTAATATTATTGTTTTCTAAATCTAGACTGTAGACTTTTAGATTATTTATAATGCTAATATCTTCTATATTATTATTACTTATATTTATTGATTCTAGAGGTTCTTCACTATTTATTAATGGACTTATATCTTTTATTTTATTGCCACTTATATTTATACTATAGATTTTTATATCTTTTAATGGTTCTAGATTTGTAATATTGTTATTTTCTAATGATAAAAAATATGCATTTATATTTTTAAGTTCAGTTATATCTTCTATTTCACAATTATTTAAACTTAATTGTTCTAATTCTTTAGGTATTAAATTTAATTGATTTTTTATATATTTGTTATTATTAATTATTATATTAGTGATTTTAGTATCTTTTAAGAAACTAAAATCACTAATATTAGTATCTGATATATTTAAATAGAATAAATCTTGTGTTATTTTTATATTATTTAAATCTTTTATTGGGTTATTAGATATATCTAAAGAATAAACTCTATTTAAATCTAGATTACTTAAGTCTGTAATCTTATTTCCACTTAGATTTAAATATGCTTTATTTAAATAATTTATCACTTTTAAATCTTCATTTGTTATATTTTTTTCTTTTAATTGTTCTCCTGGATAGATATTTTTTAATGAGGCTTTTGTCATATATGTTTTGCCATTTTTTTCATATTTTTTATATTTACTATTGTATATTAATTCTTTTAAATATGGATTTTTAATGTTTGATATTTCTACGTATCCATCTGTATCAAATGATGTACTTATTATTCCTGATAGATTTGAATATACGCTCATATATTCATATGAGATATAGAAATATCCGTTTTCTCCCCAATAATCACCCCATGAATTTAATGCTATAAATGCTCCATCGTATTCAGGTTTTGGATCATTTCCTGTGACTGCAAAATTATCTTTACTGTAAGAATCGTCCCATCCTACTATTGATACTGCATGGTTTCCAGAATAATAATTATTATCTTCGTTAAAACATGTTGTTTTGTTATCATGATATCTTATACAACTTACATTTATTGCTGCATATAAACTACCATTTGTCATTATATGTTTTTTAAGTACATCTATATAATTTTTCTTGAATTCTTCATCTTTAGCTTTTTCTTCGCTCAAAGTGGGGTAATTTATATAATCTGTTACTATTGCTATTGGTTCGTCTTCTTCAAATTTTTTATATTCTTCTTCAGTATAATCTTTAGTGTATTCATATTTTTCTTGAGCTACATTTCCTGTAGTTTGATAATAATCTATAAATATATCAAAATTTCCACCATCATGTAGTTTTCTATATCCATATAGTTTATCAGATGTTATATAATCTACATGTATTTCAGAAAAGTCATATACATCTTTATGTTTTAATGCTATATTTGTTTCTACAGATTTCATTGATGCAAAATCCCAACATAATCCATAAGATCCTTGATTTTCTACTTTTATATTCATATGGTCTTTTAAATTATATTGTTCAGGTATTTTGTCTTCATCTAAATCTTCAATTAAATCTTCTATTACTTCGATTGGAACTTCTTCTTTACGAGGTATTACTTCTACTTCTTCTTTTTCATCTTCTGATAGTTTTTCATATTCTTTATAATCTTCTGTAGTAGATTTTTCTTCTACTTGTTCTTTTATTATTTGTTCTTCATCTTTTTTGACATCCATGATAATATCATGGTTTTCTTTTTTTATTTCAGTTTTAGCTATTTCTTTTTCGTTATTTAGTTCTTTTTTGTTATCTTTAGTTACTACTACTATTATGGCTATTAATAATACTAATATTATTGTGAATAATATTGGGAATGGACTTTTTATAAAATCCATTATTTTTTTAGAAGGATCTTTTTCTTCTTTTATTTCTTCAATAGAATCTTTTTTGTTTTCTTCTGTTGTTTCTATTTCTTCTACTTCTTTTTTTTCAATGGGTTTATTATTATCTATCATATCGTTATATTCTTCTGATGCTTCTTTTAATTCTTCTAATGATTCTTCTATAATTTCTTTTTCTTTATTTTCTTTCATAATTTCACCTAATTTCTAGTAGCTGGTAATGCTCTTTCACTACCCCATTTTCTTATTGCTTCTACTTTTTCTGGGTTTGTTTTAGATATTGATACTACTCTTTTTAATTCATTTACTATTAATTCTTCTGATAGAGTTATATCTTTATTAGCTATTATTTTATAAGCTAAATTTCTTATACTTGCTTCTATATCTGCACTAGCAAATCCTTCTGTGAGATTAACTAATTCTTCTAAGAAAGATTCATTAGCTTCTATTTTTAGATATTTTTTAAAGTATAAATCTAGTAGTTCTTTTCTTTCTTTATTATTAGGTAGATCTACGAAGAATATTTCATCAAATCTTCCTTTTCTTATTAATTCTGCTGGTAATATTGATACATCATTAGCTGATGCTATTACAAATACTGGTTTTTTACATTCTTGTAACCAGAATAAGAATTGTCCTATCATTTTACTTGTAACATTACCTGATGAACTTTCTTTTAATCCTTTTTCTATTTCATCAATCCATAATACACAAGGTGATACATATTCTGCTGTAAGTAGTGCTTGTCTTAGTTGTCTTTCTGATTGCCCTACATATTCTCCTTGGACTGTAGCCAGGTCTAATCTATATAATGGTATATTAAATATAGATGATGCTGCTTTACTACATAGTGATTTACCACAACCTGGAACACCTGTTAAAAGAATTCCTCTAGGAGCTTGAATACCTCTTTTTTCTAATTGTTCTTTCATAGTTGGATCCATTAAACTTTTCTTTTCATATAACCATTCTTTTAAGTTTTCTAATCCGGCTATTGAGAAGTCTTCATCTATTGGAACACTTTCTAATCCTGGTATTTCATTAAATAATGTTTGTTTTGCGTATTTTAATTCTTTTAAATCCTCTTTAGTTATAGTACCTTTTACTAATAGTGATGATATTATATTACGTGCTTCCATTTCACTTAAACCTTGTAAGTATGTAGCAGCATTTTTATAATCATTATCATCCCATTCAATACTAATTTGATTTTTATATGGAGATATACAATTTCTTATAATTACTTCTAATTCTTCTTCGTTAGGATAAGCTAGAGACATACTTATACCTAATCTTAATAAATTAGGCCATACTATATCGTTTGTTATTACTATAATGCATCCTGATTTAGATTCTGCTTTTTCTATTACATCTAATAAGTATCTTGATACTACTGTAGATTCATTTATATCTGCTATATCACTTAATACATAGTTACAATTTTCTTGATGTTTAACTTGATTACAGATATAATCTAATGCTCCCATTATAGTTTTTTCTTCTGATACTACTGTATTTGTTTTTATATCTACTATTCCAGTAGATAGACTAAATGTATTAAAGTTATAATTTAATTCTTGATTTATTTCTTTTAATATATTTATTATTCTACCTTTTTCTAATGTATTTATTACTATTATAGGTATTCTTGCTTTAAGATATCTTTTTAAATGTTCTTTAGCTTCACTATAATTCATTATTTTCACTCCATTTTATTCTATTATTTTTAATTATTAATGATAAATTACCATTAGGATCTATTTCTAATGCTGTTTTATCTAGTATTTTATAAGATTCTTCTACTTCTTTTTTTAAATCAGATAATGTTTCATCATATTTTTCTTTAGATATTTGTTTTAATTTTAATAATCTTAAACTGAATTCTATATCTTTTTTGAAAATTATTAATTGCATATCAAATTGATATTGATCTGAATACATATTATTTAATTCTATTACTATTTTGTTTAATGAATATTGAGTTCTATTATTTATTAAATTAATTAATTTATCTTCTATTAAATGATTAATGCTTTCATTTATTGGTTCTTTTTCTAGTTTTTCTAATATTAAGAAGTTATTTGATTTAGTTAATTCTTCTATAGCATCTAACCATTCTTGATAATTCATTGTTTATCTCCTCTCTTTATTTCTAGAGGAGGTTCTATACTCCATTCAGGTAATTTAATTACCTGATTATTGTTATTAGTTTGTTTATTATTAAATTTAATCATAGTATTATTTTCATCTATATTTTTAAATGATTTATTATTTTGATTAGTATCTTTTGTTATTTTAAATTTAACATTATTATTATTCTCCACTGATATCAATATTCCTTTCTCCATTATTATTAACATAATTTCTTACATTTAAATTATCTAAGAAAGTCATTAATTCATCATATTTAACCATATTATTTTTAATTAAATTATTATAATCTATTATTTCTGCTAACGTTACTTCTACTTTAGAATTATAATCTTTATAATATTTTTCTTTTAACAACTTATTTATATTATTTCTTTTAAATAATTTAGATAGTAATAATATGTCACTTATTATTAGGAATATTATTAATATAGTAAATATTGTTCCACTATTAATAGTTAGGAATATACCTATAATACCCATTAAATTTACTATAATTAGGATTACTAATAGATCTTTGTCATCTACTACATATTTATTATCTATAAATAGATTTAGTTCTTTATCTATTTCTTTATTATTAGTACCATTATTAGTTCTAGTTGTAAAATCATCTATATTTAGTTCTAAATCATTATTTATTAATGTATTATTTATTTCTAGATATGATTTTTTTATAAATGGTACTATATAACTTAAGATTATTTTTTGTGTTTCTAATGATAGATTATATAAATCTTTATTTATAGTTATGTTAGTAAATAATGTTAATAGATCTACTTTATTATTTAAAGCATCTATTTCTTTATTATATTGTTTTTGTGCTTCTTCTCTATTACCATTATATTTAATAATTAATGTATTTAATCTATTCTCTTTTTTATATTCTTGTTCTTGTTCTTCATATTCAAATATTAAATCTTCTAATATTTTATCTATTGTTTTAGTTGTTCCATCTCTATTAATAATAGATTGTAAGTAATTTAATATTCTTTCATATGAACTAGTTATATTTATTTTGCCAAATAATAAGTCACTATCTTTAACATATGATTCTATATTATTAAATGCTACTTCTTTATAACTATTATCATATATTAATTCCTTAAATTTATTTATATTATTTTCTTGGATGTAGTTTTCTTGTTGTAATTCATTTATCCATTTATCTATTTTATTTAATACTACATTTTTAGCGTCATTACCAAATGTTCCACTAGCTACTAAATCCAATATTATTATAAAATCACTATCTAATTGAGTTGGATTTTGTAATTGTAAGTATTTAGATAACCAATGAATTGATGTGTCTATTCTATTAAATTTAAGATTTAATAAAGTAAAGAATAGTGATGTCTTTTCTTCATTTTTTCTTAAACTATTAGTTAATTCTTTTTGACAATTATCTTTATCATTTAATAGCCAGAATGTTACTGCTGATAATGAGTTAGCTAACCAATAATTAGGGTTATTTAATAGTAATTGATTTTTTAAATCTACTAAAGCATTACTTGAAATATTAGAGTTATTTACTGCATCTATTAGAGATAGTGTTGTTCTTCTAACGTTATCATAATAACCATATTTTTTCTCTATAAGAGAGTCGTTATACATGATACTTTGTCTTGCATCTGTAATTACTGTTGTTTCTCTTATTTCTTTTATAAGATTATCTATACTATCATTTAGGGTATCTACCCTATTTTCAATATCATCCATATGATATTTTGTTTCTTGAACGTTAGTTACTACATTACTTAATTCATTTGCTACTGATCCTAAGTTTTTCTCTATAGTATCTAGGTTAGCAGCAGAAATAGCTAATGCTTCCATATACAGCACTCCATTCTATAATATTATATCATATTTATAGTATTTTATTTACTAAAAATTAAAAATATGATAAATTATATATAGACTTATTTTAGGTGGTGAATTATGAGTAAAAAAGATACAAAAGATATTGAAGAATTAGAAGAAAAAGTTATTGAAAAACCTAAAAAATCTAAATATGAAAGAAGAAAAACTATATATAAAATAGTTGGTTGGATAATGGCTTTAGCTATGATATTTGGTTCTTTAATTTCAATATTTGGTATGTTAATTTATTATAAATAAAAAATACTATTTTTAATAGTATTTTTATTTTGATTGTTTTTTAAGAAGATCTCTAATTTCTTCAAGTAATACTTCTTCATTACTCTTTTTAGGTTCTTCTTCTTTTTTCTCTTCTTCTTTTTTGCCTACAGTTAATAATTTATTTACTGCTTTTAACATTATGAATAATACTGCAGCCATAATTAAGAAGTTAATAATTGCTGTAATGAAATGTCCCCAATTTAAGTATTGGCCAGTGCTAAATATTTCTAATTTACCACTTACTTCTGCTCCTCCAATACAATTAATTAATGGATTAATGAAATCATCTGTTAATGCACTTACAATTCCTGCAAATGCAGTTCCGATGATAACACCGATTGCCATATCCATTACGTTTCCACGTAATACAAATTCTTTGAATTCTCCAAAGAATCCTTTACTTTTGTGTGCTAATTTACTTTCTTTGATTTTGTCTAATTTTCCCATTTTTATCACCTTTCTACTTAATGTAATTTTCATTATTACGTTTTATTTCTGCAAATGTATTATCTATATTTACATATGCATCATAATATGAAAATCTTCTTTCGCTTTCTATATTGTTATTATCTATTATTCCTGAGAAACTGTCAAGAGCTTCTTTTAATTCTGATCCATATCTTTCATCTATCATATATTGTACTATAGATGATAATAATTTCTTGTTAGAATATAACATTACATATGCTAGGTGTATATCACCCATTGCTGCATAAGCTATTATTTCTATCATTTCATATGCTGATACATCTAATCTATCTATTCTTTTTCTGTATAGAGTAAAATCATCATCTGTAATATTAAAATCTGTTCCTCTTAAACCAAATGATGCCATACAATATTTAATTACTATTTGAGCTAGATCATCTTGTTGTAATAACATGGCTTTTTTTCTAGCGTTATTTTTATTACTAATAAATAGATATTTATTTTCTGGTATGTCCTTAGTATCTAGTACTGTATCATCTTCAAATAATACATATCTAATGGCATCCATTGCATTTTCATAACCCTGACTATCTCTTGTAGCATAAAATATATCATCTAAATCATTTGTTCTACATTCATTAAGATTCATTTTTATCACCACTGTTAGGATTTACTAATGTTCCTACAAACCATATTGTTTTAGTTTTAGTATCTCTTACTAAATATATGAATGGTTTATTAAATTCTATTTCTATATCTGGTTTCTTTTCTTCAATCATTGCATTTTCTTTCATGGTAAATCCTGTAGCCGCTGCAGCCTTTATTCCTTTTTCTGAAGTTTCAAATACTGCTTTATGTTTTGCTTGATCTATATATAATCCTGTATCTGATATTTTAGTAAAGTCTGCTTTGTTAGGATCAAACATATCTGTTAAACCTAATTCTAATAAATCTGATTTAAAGTTTAATTCATAATTTATTTTATATTTTGGTAATAATACTTTAACATATTTATTTTTACCACTTATTAGTTTATCTATATCTTTATTTAATGTTTCTAATTTTAAAGCACTTATATAACTATTTAAATCATTTGGCATTATAGCTATATATTCTAGACTAGTTCCTTCTATTGTTTCTAATGGTAAACTAATCATATTTATATTTTGATCTTTATAATATTTAATATTATTATTTTTAAATACATTAGACATCATATCTACTTTTGTTTCTTTATTACCATAGAAAGTTCTTTTATATGTACTTTCATAATCAAAATTATATGTCCAATCTAAATCTATTGCTAGAGCATTTACTAATACTACTTTACTACCACTTAAATTATCAAATAGTTTTGGTATCATATTAAATGTTTTTTCTTTAACATAATCATTTACTGTATTTGGTGTATTAAAGTTATCATAGAAGACATTTGAATTATATTTTTTTTGTAAGTTAGTTATATAATCTTTATTAATTACATTTTTATATGTTTCATGAACGAATATAGCATTAGATATTCCTATTTTTTCTTTTACATCAGTTATCTTATAATTAGAATTATCTGATATTTTAGTTAATTGTGTTAATGTATCATTATTAGCACCTTCTTTTAATAAATCTAAGCCTTTTTTAATAGATAATGGACTATATAATACATTATTATTTTTATATTCTAATTTTAAGAAGTCTAAATTAAGATTATATTCTAATTCTACATTTATTGGTTCTGTTTGTTTATTTTCTTCTTTTTTGGGTTCTTCTTCTTTACCTTTAGTAAATATTATTATAAATATAGTTGTTACTATTGCTATAAATAATAATATTATTCCTATTATTAGGAGTCTTTTTCCATTCATAATTATCACCTATCTGTGTTTAGTATATCACATATTTAGTTTATTCTTAATATTATTTATTATCTTTTGTACTTCTATTATATCTTCATCTAATAATTCTATTCTATAGGTATTAAATCCTTTTAATCTATCTAATTTATCTATAATATTATATTTTTTATAATTAAATATATGAGTATTAGTATCATATGTTATTTTATATTTATTATTTTTATTATTTATTAAATATGTAGATTCATTATTATTTGTATTAAATATATTATTTTTAATTATCATACATTCAATATTGCCATATACTATTAATTCAGAAATATATTTATTATTTATTTTATTATAATCTTCTATTTCTCCTTCTATAGATAAACAAATAGTATTACAATTTAATTCTTTTAGAGATTCTATACTATGATCATTTATTATATTTAAATAATAATCGCTTTTAATAGTATTATTTTCTTTATATTTATTAATACTTCCTAATTCAGTACATAATAATTTTTCGTTATTATATTCTTCTTTTAAATTATTTACTCTATCTAATCTTAAATATATATTATATTTATTTTTATATTTATTATATATATTTATATCTGGAGTATATATTATATCTATATTATTTCTTATAGCTATATTTAATTGTTCTTCATTACGTACTAGAATACTTATTTTGGGCTCATTAGAGAGTCTTTTTACTATATTAGGTATATTTATATTAAAGTCATTTATTTTATTGTTATATATAGCTTTATATAGTTTTTCAATACAATGTCTTCTTAATTCATTTAATTCTTTAATATTAATAAATAAATTATTATCTATATCTATATTAGTATCTTCAATATCTAATTTGTATGGTGTATCACCTAATTTAGATATTTGTTTATAGATAGATTCTTTATTTATAGGTTGATTTTGGGCTAATTCTGGATTATTACCATTTATAGATATTGAAATTTCATTATATATGTAAGTTAATTTTATAGGTTGATTTTCTTTAGCAACAAAATTACATTTTATGTTTATTTTCTTATCAGGTATAGAATCTAATTCTTTATTTAGTTTTGTATCTATTGTTTTTAATACTTCACTATTTATTAATTTATCATACATAATTCTATCTTTATTATCTACCTTACAGATATTATTCTTTAATATAGAATTTTTAAGTAATCCTTTTTCGTCATATAGAGAGTTTACATACATGCCGGAGTCTGTATTTTTAAATCTTATTGCATCTCCTTGATTAAGATCTTTATCTAATTTTATTGTTATATATTTATTGTTTACTCCTATAATAGTACCTATTTTAATGCCTTGATGATTGGATGTTTCTTTATTAATAATATTCTTTTCTTTAAATAAATATCCATTTGTATAATCTCTATTAAATGTTACTTTTAAATTATTTATTTCTTCTTTAGATAATTCCATTGTTTTAGATTCATAATAATTATCTATTAGTTTTCTAAATGTTTTAGTTACTATTGCTACGTATTCTTTAGATTTCATTCTTCCTTCTACTTTTAATGATTCTATATTAGAATCTAATATATCTTTTAATTTTGGTATTGTATTTAGATCTTTTGTAGATATAAGATAACCTGAATCTACTATTTTGTTATTTTTTTCTAATTTATATGACATTCTACAACATTGAGCGCACATTCCTCTATTAGCACTTCTACCACCATCTAGATAACTAAATAAACAATTCCCTGAATAAGATACACATAATGCTCCATATACGAATATTTCTTTTTCTATTGGGACATTAATATTATTTATTTCTTCAAGAGATGATTCTCTATCAAATACTACCCTAGTACAACCAAGTTCTTTATAATAGTTTATTCCATTATAATTATGATTATGTGCTTGAGTAGATACATGTATAGTTAGATTTGGTATAAGTTTTCGGGTTAAGTTTATTAACCCGATGTCTTGCATTATAACTGCATCAACATTATTAATGTATAAGAATTTTAAATAATCTAATACTTCTGATATTTCATGATTATATACCATTGTATTTACTGTTACATATATTTTTACATTATATAGATGACATAGATTTATTGCTTCTATCATTTCATTATTATCAAAATTATTGGCAAATGCTCTTGCTCCGAATTTTTTTCCACCTAGATATACAGCGTCCGCTCCATTATTTATTGCTGCTTTTAAGCATTCCATGTTACCTACTGGTATTAATAATTCTACTTTTTTCATAATGACCTCCATAAGAAAAAAAGATAGCTTTATTTACTATCTTTATTTTTTAATATTTCTGCGGCTGCTTGAACTTGTTTTGCTAATTCAGGGTCTTCTTCAACAAAGTCTGCTACTACACATCCTATTAAAGTTTTTTCTAATTCTTTGTTATAGACAGCTTCTACATATTCTCCTTCATCATCTTCTCCTATTTCGAAGAATTGATAATCTTCAACGTTGTATCCACCTTCTATATAACCGCAAGTAAAGAAATATTCTTTTCCTTCATATACAAATTTTTGTACTACAACATATTTTGAACCATCATCTAGTTCTAATATGTCATCAGATACTTCATATTGTTCATCTTTCATATATTGCCTCCTACATTCCCATTGCATGAGCAGCTTCTGTTTCAGGAACATTAAATGCTAATATCATATCTTGTAAATCTAATAATTGATTTCTTAATCCTCTTTTTTGATTTCTTATATCTGTAATATTATTTCTTTCTTCTTCATTTAATTCGCTTATATCTCTTCCTGCAAGGATATTCATTTCTTGAGTCTCTAATGCAGTAATTTGATCATATATATTTCTCATTATGCCTTGGATTGCATTTCTAAAATCATCTAATGAATGGAAACTTGAAGGATCTAATCCACTTAATGGATCTTCTGGTGTTGTTGGTGTTGTGCCACCATCTTCTGTTTCATCGTCGTCATCTCTTGTTTTTCTTTTGTTTCTTACTCTTGATCTGTGTGCAAGGAAGGCAACTCCACTAATTATTCCTAATCCAGTTAATATTTCTAACAATATTTTTCCACCATATCCTGCTGCTATAGATTTTCCTATACTACCAAATAGTGCAGTACCAAATCCTCCTAGAAGATATCCTGCTCCTATAACTATTGCTATAATTACTGCTATAATTATTATTGTTTTAATAATTTTTTTGAAATTAGCTCCTACTTTATCATCAGCTAGAGTTCTATCAAAATTTATTAATCCATCTGCAATTCCATTTGGAGTTATATGTCTTAATACATTTTTAATTGAGAATCTATGTCTACCTCTTATTCTTCTTCTAGTATGTCTTTCTGTTTCTTCCTCTTCAGGTTCATCATCGTCATCATCTTCGTGTGCTGGAGGTGTTTCCTCAGGTCCTGTTTCTGTTGTTGTCGTAGCTGGATCTGGTGTAGTTCTTCCTGGTGTTGTAGGAGTTGGTACTCCTGATGTTTCTGAATCTGCTGTAGCTGTAGTTGGTGTATCATGACTATGATCTTCAGTTGCAGCTCTTAATCTATCTACATCTGAAGCTAAATATTCATCATAATATGGGTCGTTTACTGGTTTAAATGATTTAGTTGCAGAATCCCATTGTACTGTTTCATGAGGTAATCTTTCTCTTTTACCTGTTTCTTCACTAAATTTAAATTGTTCTGTACAACCAAACGCTCTATAGTGATTAAATAAATATGATTCATAATTTTCTATTGATTCATCTGGATTTTTTGCTCTTGGAAATGGTATTCCTAAACCAGGTATTAATATTTCATCTTTGAAAAAATCATTTAATACTTCTATTGTTCCTATTTCTGTAACTAATTGTTTCAATCTTTCATAATCATTTATATCAAATACTACAATTGTTTCATATCCTAGGTATCCTAAATTTACATCTGATACATCTGATTTAGATAGTATATGAATTACTGCTGATATTTTCTCTTGAGTTTCTCTATCTATTGTATCATCTATTAATACCTCTCTAATTTTATTAAGTGTTGCTTTATTTCTTTCTCTTAAATTTACAGCCATACAAAACGCTCCCAACTAATTAAATTATAACATAATTTTGTTATTTTTTATTATTTAATAATCTTTCAAATACTATGCTAGCTTCTTTATTAAATTTAAATGTTTTATCTTTTAATTTTAATACTGTTTCTCCATTTCTAACTTTGTATTTAATATCATTTTTTATGCCTAATACTACATATACTACATTATAGTAAGCTACATCTAAGAATAGATGGAAGTAATTATTACTTACCCATACATTATATGGATATCCTTTATTACTTAATACTACATCATAGTCATCATTAATATTTAATGCTATTTTTAATTCATAGAAGTGACATAATACATCTCTATCACAATTGATTTCATATATTACATCATTAATTGAATACATTAAACTTCTATATCTTACTAGTTTTTTCATTCTATCAAATAATACTACTAAGTTAATTATTGATACTATTTTTACAAATATTTTGAAACTACTTAATGTATTACTTAATACTCCTAATATTATAAAACTTATTATTAATGCTACTACTAATATTAATGCATTTATTAAATAATCTCTATAATTATCATTTTTATTTTCAATTTCTTTCTTGAAATTATGCATGAATATTTCATAATCATTTATATAATCTTCTGGTTTATAATTCTTTGCATTTTTGAAATTCTTATTAGGTAATAATTCTTTAATAACATTTGCTGATTCCATTTCAAATTGATATTCATCAGTACTAGTCTTTAATACTACATAATTATTGTGTAAATCAACTCTATAATATCTTATATTATTTAAATCATATGATTTTATTTCTGGTCTATATTCAGTATCGTCTGGTAACACATATAAAATATTCTTTTCCATCCAAATATAGTAGTCTACATCATATATATCTTTAATTCTTTTTGTTTTTTCTGTTACATTATGTTCTGCTTTTAATTCATCCAATATAGTTGCATAATATGCATCTGGTCCAGTTAAATAATTAGATAATTCATTTTCATAATCATCTATATCTTTGTATCCTCTTTTTTTAACTGCATATAGATATCTTGATTTATAACTCATTAATTTAACTACAAAATAACTATATATTAAACATAATATAATTAAAGTTATTAAAGATATAACATAACCTATTATATTAAAATCTAATATTACTAATATAATAGCTGAAAATATTATTGATAATATACCAAATATACCTATTAATATAAAATCATTTTCACTATTATCATTATTATTTACATCTTTTAAATATAGTTTTCTAATGAATTTCATCTTTGATTCATATGTTTCTAAAAAATCTTTTAATTTCTCGTCCATAATCGATACCTCTTTATTCTTATTCTATTATAATATATTTTTTATTTTTTAAAAAGGTCTAAAATACAAAAAGAAGGAAATTATTTTCCTTCTTCTATGACATATGTATTACAAATAAGATCATGAAGTCCTCTTCCGTTTGCATTTATCATCATAGATAGTAATAAAGATAATTCAATTAAATAAGTTAATATTGCTATTATATTATTGGCTTCTAGCCAAGTAGATTTAGTACATGATATCAATAATATAATGGATATAGTATTTAATATTAGATTAGTTAATATAATACTTCTTAGCATATATAATGGAGCATTTAGTCTTTCTCCTTTATTTGGTTTTACTCTGAGTCTAAATATCTTTTTACCTAATGTTTTTCCATTAAATATATATGATATTACTCCAAAATATAGGAATGTTACTCCTAATTTAATTATTAATAGATCTGTAGATGATTTATATACGTTGTATTCTATTGTAAGTATTTCATCATCTTCTTTTTTTTTCTACATTTAGATCTTTTAATGCTTTTTCAGATGTTTCTATATAATTATCATATGAGTCTTTAAATATTGGTAAATTAAAGATTAATGTAGATATAAATAATACTAATAATAAATCAATTAGATATGCGAAGACTCTTTTTAATTTCATGTTTAACCACCATTTAGATTATATCATAATTTATATGTATATTCTGTTCTTTTTATTCTTACATAATCTAAATAATCAATTACTTTACCTGTACTAGCAAATATTTTCCAAGCCTCTACACTAGTCATCATAACCTCCATTTCTAGAATAAAACTCTACCTTTATTCAATTAAATTATATCAGTAAGATTTTTATATTTAAATATCTTTTATCGAACATTTGTTATAAATTTATCAAACCCTTTTATTATCGTGTCAATTATATTTACAATTAAAAAAAGACACTATTGTGTCTTATTTTAAACTTATTGCTTCAAAAGTATATAATACTTTTACTTTACGTCCATATTTATCTTCTGAGTTAGATAAATACTTATATTGATTTGGTGTAACAATTACTGCTCTCATTTCTTGTCTATAGAATACGTTAATCATTTCTTGGAAATCATTATATTCTTGATAATTGATTCCATCTACTTTGATATTTAGTTTTCTTTCTATATTGGTTTTGTTATCAGTAAGTATTCCTACTTTTTTACCATTTAAGCCATATATTTTTGTAGTTAATTTATTATCGAATGTTACTATATAATATGTTCTTGATTCATAATTTCTATGATCTAAACTATCTAAGAAGTCATAATTATATTGTAATTTAAATATTGCAAATATCATTCCTGTACATAGAAGTATTGTTAATATTCTTCCACTAAAGTATTTATTATATGACATTGCTACTAGTACTAAGAATCCTAATAGGCATCCTACATATGCAATAAAGTTATTTGTGAAGTTATGTACTTCTATTAATCCAATCATTAAGAATATAAATAATAATCCTAATATTGTATTATATAGTAAATACATATTATCTTTACAGAAGAAGAATGCATTTACTATGAAGTATTTTGATTTTTTTCTTGGTAAGTTTTCTTCAAAATCATCATCTTCTTCATAATCATAGATTTTTTTAACTTTTTTCTTACCTAATTTTTTATTTTGTTTCATGTAATCTGAAACAAATATATTATAAAGTACTTGAGTATTTTCTACTAATCTTCTTTTTTCTTCTTCTTTTTCTTTATCTTTTTCTTTTTTAGTTTTTTTATCTTCGTATGTTGCTTCTACTATTTTCTCTTCTTTTTTATCTTTTTTCTTTTCTTCTTTAATTGTTTCTTCTTTTTTGTCTTTTAATTTAGGAAGAGATATTTTTGATGTTTCTTCTTTTTTTACTACTTCTTTTTTCTCTTCTTCTTTTTCTTTAGGAAGTTCTATATCTTTTTTAATTTCTTTTGTTTTTCCATCTTTTAATTTTGGAAGATCTACATTAGCTGTATTTTTCTTTTTTATATTTTGATTTTTATAATAATTCTTTTTCTTATTGGCGGTTTCTTCGGCGCTAGTACTAGAATTATTTTTCTTACTGCTAATACCATTGGCATTAATTGTTGCTACTAAATTAGTTTCTTTATTAACTGATACTTTTGTTGTATTATTAGCTAATTCTAGTTTTTTTGTTCTTTTTCTTACTCTTTTTCGAGCTTTTTGAGTTTTTGATAATTTCTTAGCCATCACAATTCACCCCAACATACATTATAAATATATCATAAAAATTTATTAAAATAAATCTTTAAATTAACTAAAATATATAATAATATACATTTTTTGAATTAGCAAATTTATTTAAAAAGAAAAAGAGGTATATACCTCTTATTTATCTTGTAACATTTTTAATAAATCTATTTTAAACATATCTTTATTAGCATTTGCTTTGCTAATCATAATGCCTTTATAAGTAGATAATTCAGATTTATGACCTTCAAGTAATATATCAGAAGGAGTTATGGTTTGTAACATTATAGTTTGTTCTTTTACATATACTGTATAAACTAATTTAACGTCACCATGAACTTGTGAAAACATACTATCACTTGGTAATTTTAATTCATATGTTTGTGTACCAGCTTTTTTGTTTTGACTAGTCATTTCACCAACAAATTTACCATTTCTTAAATCTGGATAGTATTCAAAGTTTAATTTCTTATATGCAAGCATATTATATTTTTTTAATGCTCTTTCTAATTTTTTAAACTCATTTTCGTTAATATAATCCAAAACATACCCTTTCATATTAATACCCCCTAAATCCTCTTCATAATTAAATTTTATCATGAAAAGCTGAACAAGGTCAAATTTTGCTATAACTTTTCTTTATATTAAATTATCCCTTATTGCGCTCATATTATAGCAATATAGTACTATTATGTCAAATTTTTGTACTAAAAAACTAATTATATTTTATAATTAGTTCCTTCATTTTCATTTATTTCATTTAGTATATCTCTCATGATATCTTTTCTACCACGATCATAGTCTACTTGTACTAGGTCAAATCCTGGTCTTCTATTACCTTCTATTAGGGTACAACCCTCTTCTGTTACTGCTACATCCCATCCTACTACATGGATATGTTCATTTACTAAAGCAGCCTCTAATACAGTCTTTTTAACGATATCCCAATTAGGTATTTGGAATCCATCGAATTTAATACCACTTTTAGGATGTTTTTTAAAGTGTTCTAGATCTTTATTGATAGCATCTCCAACTAATTTTCCTGTTTCTGGATCAATAATACATCCCATACCTCCTTGATGGAAGTTATCTACGTCTGCTTCTCCGTTACCTATTCTCATAAATGAACCAATAATTCTTGATTTACCATTGTATCCAAAAGTCATAATACGAAGTGTATTAACGGATGATGAACATATTTCACTTATTTTATGATGTTGTACTACATATTCTTCTAGGAAGTAGCCTTCATTTAATTTATTATAAAATTCATTAATATCTTTAATATCTTTAGAATATTTCTTTTCTACTCCGTGACCACCTAAACCATCTATTGGTTTTAACATAAATACTTCATGCTTTTTTAAGAATTTTTTAAGTTCTTCTAATGTTCCTTGGTAGAAGAAATCTCTGCTAATATAGTCTTTAAAGTTTACTAAGAAGTTTGGTTTTATAGTAAAGAATGTTTTATACGCTGCAGGAGATACTATCTCATAGAATTTATCTTGATCTTTTATTGTTACATATTCTTTTAGTTCTTCTTTTGTTCTTTTGTAGAATTCATAATTTAAGTAGTCTGAAAAACCACAACCTGTCATAGCCATACATTTTAAGAAGTTACAGAATAATGCTCCTCTACTTTTACCGGTTTTTTCTGAAACCGGTTTTAGATTATCCCAGAATTTTTTCATATTTCCTTTTAAAGCATAATCAATCATACTCATATATATCACCTTAATTAATTATATAATATTTTTTAGCATGTATAAAGGGTAGTTTACACTACCCTTTTAAGTTCTACTATTGTTTGTCCATCATTAAATCCATCTATATAGAATTTATCTACTCTTTTATCATGACTTAGATATTCTTTTGTAGCTTTTCTTAATACTCCACTACCTTTACCATGTATTATTATACATTTATATTCCTTTATATGAATACAATCTTTAATAAATGAATCTATCACTGCTATGCAGGTAGCAGCTGTTTCTCCATGAATATCTTTTTTAGGTAATCTAGCTGTAAATGGATCATTCATAATTTTGGTCATAATAATTTTTAATTTCTGTTAAAGTAGGTATAGATGTTCTGCCTCCTAATTTAGTTGTTGCTAAACTACCTGCTATACAACCAAATTTAACTGCTTTTTCTACATCTTTTTCTTGAGCTATCATATAAGCAAATGCTGCTCTAAATGCCGCTCCTGCTCCTGTAGTATCTACTGTTTCTACTTTAAGAGATGGAGATATCTTTATTTGATTATTTACAAAGTACATAGCTCCTCTATTTCCTAGAGTTATTATTATCTCTGTACTTAAATGTTTCTTTTTAATCTTTTGATACATTGATATTAAAGTATCTGGTCTATTGAAATCTGCTTTAACATTTGATAAAGCTTCAGCAAATTCTAATGAACAAATACAATATTTTACTTTTGGTATTAATTCTGCAACATATTTAGTAATAATACTTGCATCTAATACTGAAGGACATTTAGGGAATCTATCTATTACTTGTTTTACTGCTACAGGATCATATCCATCAAATACTAATAATTCTGGAGTAAAATCATAATCTAATTTCTTTAAACTAACATATTTATCATACATGTTATACATAGTATGTACTTTAGTTGTTTTATTTATTAGATTTACTGTAATAGTAGTATCTCCATCATATATTTGTTCAATATATCTCATATCTATATGTACTGAATCTAATTCTTTCTTAATACGAGTTCCAAATACATCATTTCCTAGTATACCTGAGAATGTAACATGAACTCCCCATTTAGCTAAAGCATAAGCCATATTAGCAGCAGAACCGCCTCCACAAGAGTGCTTTTCTGAGAATTCCATTACAGATCCTTCTGCTGGCATTTGATCTATTTCTAGGTTAATATCATAGCAACATCTTCCTAATGCAATACACTTTATCATATATAATCACCTTTTATTCTAAATTAATTATAATAAAATTTATTAATATTATCAATAGACCATTTTAGTCTATTAATTATATTTATAGAATCCTTCTCCAGTTGATTTGCCTTTTTTTCCTTTTTCTATATATTCATTTATTATTTTTAATGCTCCGTCAAAATTATATGGTAACATCATTTTCTTTAATAATGGATCAAATAGATTAGGAACTTTTTGATATTGTTCTAATATATTTTTAGCTGTTTCTAATCCCACTGTATCTAATATTTGGAACGGTCCTTTTGGTGCACCAGTTCCTAATGTCCATGCTTTATCGATTGTTTCTGGATCTGATATATCATTTGCTAATAAATCCATGGCACATAATAAGAATGGTACTAATAACGAATTTAATAAATAACCGCTTTTTTCTTGCTTAACGGGTAATGCTACCATATTTATTTGATTAGCAAAATTAATTATTTCATTAAAACTTTCTTCACTTGTTTCTGATTGTTTCATTATTTCAGATATATTGTTTTTCCAAATAGAGTTAGCAAAATGCATAGCTAAATATTTAGCTGGTCTTCCAGTATGTTTTGCTAATTTGGATGGCAATAAAGTAGATGAATTTGTTACTATTATTGTATCTTCTTTTAATAAAGGACTTATTGATTTATATAATGATACTTTAAATTCAAATTTCTCGGTAATTGACTCAATAAATAAATCACAATCTTTACATGAGACAGCTTGATCAGTATCTATAGTGATTCTTTCTAAGGTAGAGTTAACTTTATCTAAACTTTCTTTTTTATTAAATGGATTTGTACCTACGATACCTCTAGCCCAATTAGTACTTGATTCTCCATTTTTGTCCATATCATTAATACATTCTATATATGTTTCTTTTAAAACGTTTAGTTTTTTTTCTAAGTCTTCTTTACTATCTTCCGGTCTTATTAAGATAGTTACATTAAAGCCACAATATGCAGTTTGAAATGCTATTTGACTACCTAATATTCCTCCACCGGCTACTACTACTTTTTTTATTTCCATGTTATCACTCTCCTATATTATTATATCAATAATTTATTTTATATAATTATAATTTAGATATTAGTTTACAGATAAAAAGGAACTTATAGTTCCTTAGATAAATTCTTTTTTATTATATTTAATATATGTTAATGATATAAATAATATAGTAATTATAATACTTATACATATAATAATTGGATTTAATTTAGTATTCTCTATTATGTTTCTAGTATCTGCTAATGTATAAATACTAAAATATTTTAAGAATTCTACTTTAGTAGATAATTCACTTAATACTGTTATCATATAGAATAAGAATACTAATCCTAAACTAATACCATATGATTTTTTACTTTTCTTTAAGATAGTAGATATAAATAGATTTAAACTAAATAAAGGTAATGCTATAAATATAGGAGTAATACTTAATAATAAATATTCTTTTTGATTAAAGTCTCCTGATATAAGTAATGCTATATAATTAAATAAACCTATTATTAATACTATAGATATCATATAAATAAAACTTACTATTATTTTATTTTTTAAGATAGTTGATCTCTTAATAGGTAAACTACCTAAATATTCTATTGTTTTATCATATTCTTCTTTAGATACAATATTAAAACCTAACATAGATGAATATATTCCTATTATTAGTAAGACAAACATAAATCCTTCGGATTTTAACCATCCATAAGCTGTATTTATGGATGCAAGATCCATATTAAAAGCTTTTAATAGTTCTGGAGGAAATACTTCCATCATTTCATCTAGGTTTTTCATAGTATCATCTGTAATTATATAAGGATATACTAAAAATACTACTAAGAACATTACTATAAGTATTAATGTCCAGATAATAAAACTTTTAAAGTTTACTTTTAATTCTCTTTTTATCATATTAATCACCTATAATAATTAGAAAATAAATCTTCTAATGCTATTTCTTCTATTAGTAATTTATCTATTTTATATTTAGATAATATATTTATTAATTTATTAGGTTCTATATTATTAATAAATTTTATTTCATTGTTATGTTCTTCTTTAATATCTAATTTTAATTCTTTTTTTATTTTATCTATTTCTTTAGATTTTATTATTAGATAGTTATAATTATTATTATTTATATTATCTATTGTATCTTCTTTAATTATTTTACCTTCTTTAATAAAACCTATTCTATCACATATTGATGATACTTCACTTAAGACATGTGATGAATATAAAATTGTAGTTCCTTTATTCTTTAATTCTAATAGTAAATTATGGAATTCTTTTTGCATTATTGGATCTAAACCACTTGTTGGTTCATCTAATAATAGTAATTCTGGTTCATGCATTGTAGAAAGAACTATACCTACTTTTTTAAGATTACCTAAAGATAATTCTTCTATTTTTTTAGATTCATTTATTTTAAATAGTTTAACTAATTTAATTCTATTTTTATGAATATCTTTATTATAGAAGGATTCGTGATAATCAAATATTTGTTTAACTGTCATATCTGAATATAGTTTTATTTCACTAGGTAAATATCCTATTATTTGTTTTAATTCTAGATTAGTATTATCTTGTTCTTTCCCTTTAATATAGATAGAACCTGATGTTTTATTTATTAATCCCATTATAGTTCTTATTGTAGTAGATTTACCAGCACCATTTGGTCCTATGAACCCATATATATCTCCTTTATTTAATTCTAGGGATACATCTTCTATTCCTATATTATTATCATAATATTTCTTTAAATGGTCTAATTTTAAGATAGTATTATTCATATTATCACCTAGATAAATTATAACACAAAAAAATAGAAGTTAATCACGCTTCTATTTAAAAAATGTTCAAGTTCTATTATTATAAATTATAATCATTTACTCTAAATAGGACATTTTTCTAAGGATTATTCTGCTAGCTTTTGGAATATCCCTGAGTTTTTTTTTAATTTTCTTAATAATTATTATATTAATAATAATTTAATTAAGAATATAGCAGTCCACTCTGCTTTTCGATATTATTTGAATCTATTTTTTTGCTTCTCTATTACAACATTTATATTTGTAATATTTGTCATTGCGCATTGACTAGTTTGATTAAACTGTTTCGATATATGTGTTCATTACCTATATATTTCTATATAGATAATTACTAATGATATATCATATCGAAGCGCCAAATAATATCTACTATATTTAATTAGAAATGTAATTTATATAGTATTATGATCTATATATTTACATTCCTATTTTATTATATCATTTATCAATTATTAGTCAATATTTTTCATAAAAAAAATAGAAGTTAATCAGCCTTCTATTTAAAAAATATACAAGTACTATATTATGTATAAGTTTATACATTAAATATAGAGATATTTTTCTAAGGATTATTCTGCTAGCTTTTGGAATATCCCTGAGTTTAACTAATATATTCAAGATATATTTTAATGCAGTCCACTCTGCCTTTCGAATATTTTTAGATAGCGTAAGTTCCTCGTTTTGTAGAGTTATATCATCTACTCAGGCAATGCGCAATGACTAGGTCTGATTAAACCATTGTGATACAGTGTTTTATATTATATATCACTACGGAACGCCAAAAATATTCTACTATTAAGTAATACTTTTAAATTAATAAAAATATTACTGCAATAATATAAATATATTTCTATACCTATACTATTACTAAATGTATATAATATAATAATTTCTTATTATATCGTATACACTTATAATATAATTATATCATTTATTATTTTTGTGTCAATGAAAAAAATATATATTTTTCAATATATATTTTTTATATTAATATTACTTTACATCCATTAGTTAATCCTGATAATTTAACATTGTTATTATTATTAATTACTTTACCTTCACTATTTAGTAATAATACATTAGCATGTTTAATATAATTATTACTTGATAATTCTATTAGTGTATTTTGTATTAGATCTAATGCTTCCATCATTTTTAAATTAATTGGTAGAAGTATATCATATGATTCATCTAATGATAATACATATATTGTTACTAATATTTTATTCATTTTATCACCTATTCTATTGTTGGATATCTTGTTAATGTTGGTTCAGATTCTTTAATAATAACTATTAATTCATTACTTGGATTTAAGACATTTTCGTCATTTACTCTTTGCATTTCAAATGCTGATTGATTATCATAATCTATACCTATCCAAATACCATTAGTGTTATCTAATATTTCTGATAATTCACTATTCATTAATTTTTCAATATTATTATCTGTATCATAGATTAGATATTTAAAGTAATCATTTTCAGTTTTTTGTATTAATTTATCTAATGTAATTATATTTTCATCTGCTTGTTGTAAATTATTTAAATATTTATTAATTTTATTATATCCTAGTATTAGTATTACGAACTTTTTATCACTCTTAGTTTTGTTTAATTTCATACAATTTTCATATAATACATTTATTATTTTTTCGTAATCTGTACTATAATATTTTGCGTTAGGATCTGTTTTGATATTAACTTCTTCAATACTATTTAATACTATTAGATTTGTATTATTACATGCACATATAATTGTTGAAAATTTATTAATAAATTTAGGTATATTTTTATCACTTTCTGCTGATAATAAGGTAATTAATTTAGTAAAATCAAATCTTTCTTGTTGAGCAGTTAGTAAGTTAACACCTAAAGGTACATCAGATAATTCTGTAACATATGATAAGTATTCAGTAAGAGATAATTTTTTAGATATATCAGGTACTTTTTTAACTTGATTATTCATTATTTTTTTTAATTGAGTAAATACTGTTTCTAAATATTCTCTTAATTTCATTTCATCATATATTAATGCAGTTTGGAATTCTACAGGTCGATTATTATGTAGTATTAATCCTCTACCTGGATTATTTGATGGAGGTCTTGCATCTTTAAATAATATTTTATAATCAGCTTCATCTGTTAATTGTAACAATATTTTTTGTCTAAAACTATTTTCTATTGAAGTTCCGACATTATCATCTGATTCTACAGTTACAATAAATTCTATACCAACTTTTGGAGATAATCTTATTAATGATGAGAAGATTCCATAATATAGTTCATCAAAATTTTCTTTAAATGTTTCTAATCCATATATTATTATTAATATATTTGGAAATTTTGGTGTACCATTTGCTACTTCTAGTGCAAATTCTCCACCAATTTCTGAATAATACTTTTGTCTTTTTATTAATTCGCTTTCTATCATGTAGAAGAAAAATCTAAGTTTATTTTTATCATTCGATGTTAGTACATCACCTACATGTGGTGATTTTTTAAATATTGTAAATTTTTCTGATCCAAAGTCTAATATATACATATTTACTTCTTGATTAACATGATTAATCATTGTAGAGAATATTAATGTTGATAGGAAAGTAAATTTTCCTGCTCCTGAATTTCCTTCTAGGATTGTATTACCTACACCAGTTATTGGTATTTGTACTACTCCTTGGCTTTGATTTTCAGGATCATCAAATTCTCCTACAATTGGATTAATATAATATGGTTTTGCTTTTATATTATTATATTTTTTAATTAAGTCTGCATAATATAATTTTTTAGGTACATTATCTAACCATAATTGATGATTTTGATAATTATTTTCTTTAGCTACTTGGACTATATGTTGTAATATGTTATTTAGTTCTTCACCTAAGTTTTGTTCTTGATTTTGTTTTTTCATTTCATCTTTCATTGATGTATTTCTATATATATCACCATAATCATTAATAAATTCAATTGAGTTATCTAAATTTGTTGTTACTATTTCTGATGGTATATATTGTACTCCAGAGTATCCAGCTTGTCCTAATGCGTAATATTCATCATATCCAACTTGTAAGTAGAATCTACCTGATTCTTTTAAATATGCTGCATCTGGTTTTCTTAACATTTCATTACTATCTTCAGCGGTTTGTACTCTACAGCAAATTTTAAATTTAGCATTTGACCAAATTTGATCATCTACTACGCCACTTGGTTTTTGTGTTGCTAGAATTAAGTGTATACCAAGAGAACGTCCTATACGTGCTGCTGATACTAATTCTTCCATAAATTCTGGTTGTTGTGCTTTTAATTCAGCAAACTCATCACATATTATAAATAAATGAGACATTGATTCAGTTAATGAACCATCTCTAACTAGCATCTGATATTTATAAATATCTATTGATCCGGTATTTAGTTTTTCTTTAGCAGAATTAAATACTTTTTGTCTTCTTTGTAATTCACTTTTTATAGATACTAAGGTTCTATTCATTTCAGCTTTATCCAAGTTTGTAATAGTTCCTACTAAGTGAGGGAGTTTTACTCCTGTTTTTCTATTTTCAAAGGCTCCGGCTAATCCTCCACCTTTGTAATCTATTAAAACAAATTGTACTTCGTCTGGGCTATAGTTTATTGCTAATGATAGTATATATGTAACTATTAATTCTGATTTACCAGAACCAGTCATACCTGCTACTAGCCCATGTGGTCCATGTTTCTTTTCATGTAAGTCAAGATATAAAGTATTTCCACTAGAGTCAACTCCTAATGGAGCTTGTAAAGTACTTGCTATAGCAGCACTTTTCCATCTTTCTAATACATTTAATTGGTTAATATTACCTACACCATACATTTCTAAGAAACCTAATTTATTTGGTAATTTAGCACTTGATGCTATATCTGTACTACTAATTTTTATTGGTATATTAGACAATTTTTCAATACATCCATAAAAATCTATATTAGTATCAATAATTTCTGGTTTAAATTTAGTTAAACCATTTTCTTCCATTTCTGAGTTGAAGAATATACATTCTTTTTGGCTATAATTAATAAAGTATTCACATCCTGTAGGAATATTGGTTACTTTATCACTAAACATTAATAAACTCATAAAATGATTTGGTGTTTTTTCTTTACTAGTTTTTAATATATAATCAACTATTTTTAATCCTTTATATATTTCTATACAATCAGATATTATTATATAATGTGTTTCAGGTATTATATTATTCTTATTAGGATTTTGGTCTACTTTATTTACTATTTTTAATAATTCTGATGAGATATTTTCTCCTTCTTGTAAATTCTTAGCATAATATCTAAATGTTCTTTCATTATTCCAACAATGATTTAGATTTTTTATTAGATTTAAATCAGATCCTTCTTTTGTTAATACTACTAGTTTTAAGTTATTATAGTCATGTTGTCCTACTAATTGTAATATTAATGCTTTCATATAATCATTGTAATTATTTTTAATATCTATTATTGCTAATGATGTATTTTTTAATGAGAATGTAAATGTTGCATCATCAATATATTTATATTTATCTATTAATATATCTATATAATTATATAAATTATCTTTTAATACTATAAAGTCTGGCTTTTTATAATCTATATTAATAGATGATTTTATTCTACCTATACCAAATTTTATTTTTAAAAATGATTCATTTTCTACATTTTTTGAAAATAAATTTGAAGTTCTTAAATTAATAGCATCTTTTACTTCATTTAAAGAAATATTATTAAATTGTAATATACTTCTTTCTTTATTAATGATGTTATTCATTTCTTCTTCTTTTCTTCTTAGATATCTTTTATAATTTACTACTCTAGCTCTAGATGTTACTATAAATCTTATTCTTGATGCGAAATGTTCAATTATTGGCCAACATATACCTGTAATAAGCATTGCTACACACATAATAACACTTGTTATTAATGTTTCTTTATTGGCATTAGAATCATTATTATTATTTTGGAAAGTAAAATATAATGATACTATTGAAGAAATACTCATTAATGCTGATGGTACTATTTGAGATAATACACTTCCTGTTGTACTACGTTCTTTTTCATCTGGTGGAGTTATAGTTATTGTTGATTCTTCTAATTTTTGTTTAAAGATTGGAGATTTATAAAAGTAATCATTTGAATTATAGAAATCTTTAACTATTTCTTTACTTGATTTATCTTTTATTGCATACATATAATTTTCGGAGAATTTTAAATTAGAATTAAATTGTACTGGTTTTGTTGGAGGATAAGATATAATTATACAGTTTCCAGCAAAATTAAATTTTATTCCTAATATAAATATAGTATCAAAATTATCTAAATAACTTACATTTACTTTTATTCTATTTATATAGAATGGTGTTTTATCATTTAATACATCAAATTTCCATACATTATTTATATATTCAAATTTAAATTGTTTTTTACCTATAAAATTATTATCATAATATATATCACAAGATGAATCTGAACCAAATATAGCAGATTGCCCTGGATTTAGGAATTTAACTGTATAACTGGTATCGAATCCTGGGAATACATATAATATAATATTTTCTTTTTCAAAATAGTTTAAATTATAAAAGTTATAAGGAGTTAATTCTATATTATTAACGAAATTATCATTAAAAAATATACTTATATCATTATTAGAGTTTAATATCCATTTGCCTTCTTGAGAAGAAATATTAATTAAACTTCTATTATGACCATCTGCATCTACATCTGATAACATATAATTACCTGATACTTCTTTTGGTAATCTAAATGTAGTTATATAATTATCATGTATAATATAAATAAGCATACAAAAACTCCTCTCTATTCTTTTAAATTATATCATTTTTTATTTTAAAAAAAAAGAAATATTTTAAATAATATTTGTTTATTTTATGGTATATAAAAACCTCAATTTCTTGAGGTTTTTTAATAATTTTTATGAAAACATATCATTTAATTCATCTATGTTTGAATCATTTACACCAGCATTTGGAACGCCTTCAATAAAATCGTCGTCATCATCGATTAAATCTTCGTCGTCTATGTCTTCCTCAACTGGTTCTTCTACGTCTTCGTCAAATTCTTTTCCTATATTCTCATAATATAATGCATTATAATTTGCTATTTTTTGTTTGAGTTCTTCGGACATGGCATCATTTACTAAGATTAATCCATTTTCATCAAATTCTAATGGTTTCATTTCTCTTATCTAAATAATCCTTTTTTAAGCATATTTTCAACTCTCTTTTCTAGTTTCTTATATGCTTCTTCTATTTCTTTATATCCTTCAATATCGTTATCTAAGTTTCTTTTAGCTATAGTGAAGAAAGCCTTAGCATGTACACCATTCCATAATGGTCCTTGATCTTGTGCATCTCCGTTTATCATTGTATTAATATTATTGCTTAATTTTGTAATGTTTTCACCGATTTTATTCATTTCAGCAACTAAACTATTTAATAGTTTTTCATAATCATCATATTTTAATGTTTGAGCCATTTTGTTTTCTCCTCTCTATTAATCGTTATTTAGGCTATACCATACTTCTCTAGAAGAGTCCCATTTTTGAGTTAATTCATCTGATCTCTTTGTGCAACCATTTGATTGTTTTTTTGCTTTTCTGATTGCATCATTTAAATCTGATTTAGTGTTTTTAGTTTTAAGATTTTTATTATCTTTTGCAGCTTGGCAAATACTTTGAACTTGTTTAAATGCTTTAGTTAATTCAGAATAAGCATTTTTCATGTTCTTTTCATATTTACCTGCTCCTTCAGATATACTTAATGTTCTTTCATTAAGTTTATTTAGTTGATCATCAGATATTTTTAGTTTAGCCAATGAACTATAATCATATTTTGGTTTTGCACCAACTTGAATTCCCATTTGTTTTTTCTCCTTCCTTATTATATATATATAATATATAACAATTATGTTTTTATTGTCAATACTATAAAAAAAATAGACTTTAGAGTCTATTTTACTTTTGTATAAATTGTATCATCACCAAATGAATCTTGAATATTTAATTTATCTCCTTTAATACTATATGTAGTCTCAAATGGTTCTGTATCTCCTTCATATAGTATAGATAATTTATCTCCATCTATTTTATAAGTACATTTCATCAATGTTCCAGATGCATCATAACTACATGTTTTATCTTCATTGAATGTATATTTAAATGATCCATAAGCCCATACACCTACTATTGGATCTTTATTACTTTCATCTTCTTTTTTAGTATCTTCCTCTTTATCCTTACCACATCCTGATAGTGTTATAATACTAGCAATTAATAATACTGCAAGTAGTAAATTTTTTAATGATTTTTTCATTTCCATCTCTCCTTACTCTTTGATTATATCATATTTTAAGTATTAAAAAAACCCTTAATTCTTTTTTAGGGTTTTACTATTAATATATCCTTTAATTATTTTGTCTCTATAATCATTTCCAATATATTCTTCATATAGTAATAATCCTTGTATTTTATCTGCTTGTATTAGATAATCAAAACTTAATAGATTAATATCTATAGCATATTCTTCTACTGATTCTAAGTTTCTCATCATCATTCTATCTATATAGAAACCTATTCCTTTACTTTGTTCTAATATATTATCTGGTATATCATATATACAGATATATGTTTTTTCTGCAGTATTTATGTAAAAAATATCACTATATTCTTTAAAGAAATGTACATATTTTTTATTAGGATCATATTTATGAGTACTTATTTTATTATTAGATATGTATTTTTTACCTATATTATTAAATGATCTTTCATTAATAATAGTAGTTATTTCTCTATCGTCACATATTCTATATACTAACATAATATCACCTAGATAAGTATTTATTATATATTAAATAGACTAGTTATACTAGTCTAATTATAATATCTTACTATATACCATTTATCATATTTACAATATAAATAAGAAGTTAATGGATCAGTATCTTCTTCTTTAGATCCTTTATAAGTTATTTTTCCATTATTTCTATAACATTCAGTAGCATTATCTTTAGAATTAAATTTAGTAGCCATTTCTTTATTTACTTTTTCTAATTCTTCATCTGTTAATTTAGTATTTTCTCCTAATTCATATGTAATAGTAAAATCTTCTCCATATATTTCTTTTTCTTTTACTAATATTTCTTCTAATTTTTCTTGAGTAAACATACCTTCAGCATATTTTAAATAGAATGGAGGAAATATATCACTTACTAGAGATTCATCTGGTTTAGTATAAGATTCAATAAATGTATCTAATATTCTTTTATATGATTTTTCTATAGTATTAGTTTCTTTCTTTTCTTCTTTTTCTTCTTCTTTTTTACCACAAGCTGTAATAGTAAATAAAGAAATTAATAATAATATAAATAGTTTCTTTCTCATTTAAATCAACTCCTATAGATATTATAGCATATAAAAACTAGATATTATCTAGTTCTTTTTAATGATAAAGATAATGCTGTTGCTCTTACTCTTCCTTCAGCAGTAAGTTTTTCTTTTTCTGTTCTATAATTTATTCCTTGTCTTATAGAATAATCTCCTACCATAGGTCTACTATGATATTCTAATAAGAACCATTCTTCTTTATTTATATCATATATAAAGTCAAAACCGCATATTATACCTAATTCACTATTAAATTCTGAATGTACTTCTTTAGATATATTTACTAAACTTTCATATTTGGAGGAATCTATTTGGTGTAATTTTAATAATAAACTTTCTACTTTAGAATAATTATGTTCTCCTACTAAGATGTTTAATCCTCCTGATAGTGTATTAGATACTATAGATTTAGTACTTAATGGATATATTTCACTTAGAAGGTATCCTAATAAAGTAGTATCATCTATATATCTTTCTCTTTTATTATATTTTAATGATGCATATAATAAATTGTTATATGGAGTAGTTAATAATCTTAAAGTAGTATTGTATTCAGATGGTGTAGGTATATATTCTTGTACTCTAAAATTAATATCTAAATATTTATCATAGTTTATATTATATTTAATTGGGTCATTATTATTAACTAGTAGTAGTAAATTTTTATTAATTAATAATTCACAAGCATATATTAGATTTTCATAATCTTGTTCTGTTTGAATTAAGAATTTTTCTCTACCACCATTTTGATTTTCATTTTTTAATACAAATGGTAATTTATATTTATGTTCTAATAAATCTTCATATGAAAATTTTACAGTTTTTGGTTTTTGAATCCCTTTACTTGTAAAAGAATGCATTATTTGATCGTTTATCATTGCTTTATATTCGTTTGTTGTTTCACACATAAATGATTGTCTTCTTCCAGTAACATATATAGTATTATCATCTGCATTTGTTATATTATTTATTATTCTATATCCTTTTGTTAATAGATTAATATATAGTCTTGGATCTACTTCTGGTGTTATATATATTGTTTCTCCGTTAGATATTGGTATTTCGTCATAAGATATTATTCTTTCCATAGATTTTTCTCCCTTTATTTCTTAGTTTATTAATATACTATATATTATATTATTATTCAAATTTTAGTATAAAAAAAAGACTATAATTTAGTCTTTTTTCTTTTCTTCTTCATCTATTATTTTAAGTATTTTTCTTTGATTTCTTAACAATTCTTCCATTTTATCATGTAATTCTTCTAATATTAATTCACTTTTTAAATCTGTACGATAATCATTTTGATTTCTTAAACTATCTTTAGCTGCTTGTCTATTTTGACTCATCATAATTACTGGTGCTTGTAGAGCAGCTAAACAAGATAATAATAGATTTAATAATATAAATGGATATGGATCTAATTGATCATCTGTTTTAAGTATTATTACATTTAAAATAATCCAAAATAATAAGAATCCACTAAAACATAATATAAAAGTCCATGAACCTGCTATTTCACTTACTTTATCAGCTATTCTATCTCCTCTAGTCATTTTAGCTTCTTCTTGTTTATCTACGTCAATACTTATAGGTTGATCAATTAATAAATCTAATAATTCTTCTTCATCTTTTTCTTCTAATTCTTTATTTTTTAATAGCATTTTAACTATTTCTTTTTTTGTTTTTCTATTTTCCATATTAATTACCTCTTTTACTATTATAATAAAAAAGATTATAATATGCTAGTATTTAATATTTTTATTATTAACTGGAAAGTTGAAATAAGTATTTGGATATGGTTCATTTATTAAAGTAAAATGCCACCATACATGAGTTTAATTCAAGTATTGACATAAAAGAAGACTAGTGTTAATACTAGTCTAATTTTAATTCTTCTCCATTTACATATAATTTATATCCATTCAGATTTATATTACTATTTGTTTTATCTGCATTATCTAAACTAGTAATATAACTATCTCCAGTAAGAGTTATTTTACTAGATTTATCTAGTTTTAATGTTACTTTACCAGATTTAGCATCTATAACTCCTTTGAAGGAAGATGAGATCATATTCATTGTTAAAGTTGATATTTCATCTACTCCTATATTACCATTAATAGTTTGATTATTAAGATTTAATGTTACTTGTCCTCCATTACTTCCTTCTTTGCCCCAGGCATCTTTTTGAATACGAAGGAAGTATCCTTCTGTATCATTATTTATTATTTTATTATTAGTTAAATTAATTACTGCACTTGTATTTGATACATAGAAAGAATCTCCGTTATTAGTAGTTATAGTGCTATTCTTAGCAGTGAAAGAAGCTTCTCCTTCTGCTGCATCACCACTCATTGATTGGTAAATAAAGATATTCTTATATGTTTTAGATTTAATATTCTTAGTATGTGTATCAGTTAATGTTACATTTTCTAACGTTATAGAGTTTTTACCTTCTATTATTGCTCCTTCACTTGTCGTAGATATTAATTTAGCGTTTTTAACTGTTATATTTGCTGTAGAATATATTGCTGGTGAACCAACTCCATTAGAAGTGTATGTTCCACCATCAACATTAACAGTTCCCCCACCTCTATCTGATCTAATTGCAGCACTAGATTGTCCTTCAGTAGTAACAGTTAAATTCTTAGCGATAGTTGTTCCTCCACCAGTAGTCATTATTCCTCCAGAATTACCTTTTTTAGTAGTTATAACTGAATCACTTATATTTATTGTTGTTCCATCACTTTTAGTATTATTAGTAGTAGCGGATCCACCATAACTAAATACTCCATTAGCACCAGTTGCATCAGTGCTAATAGTAGCGTTCTTAATAGTTAATGATGCTCCACCTTTAGCTATTATAGCTGAATTTGTACCATAGAATGATGTATTATCCTCACCATCTGAATCTCCAGTTTTAGTTACTTTTATATTAGATAGTGTAGATTTATTATTACCTGATACTGATATAACATTTTCATCTTCTTCTGATGAAGTATAAGTTCCTTCAGAAATATCTTCATCAGATGTAATTTCTTTTTTAGATGAATAAGTTATATCTTTACTAGTACTATTATTATTTATTTGATTTTTAGTTTTATCAATTATATTACCTTCTAGATTAGAATTTTTAATTATTAATATCCAAAAATACGTTATATTTATTGTTAGAGTTAGAATTATTGTTCCATAAATAATATATTTTTTAGTAGTCATTAATCTACCTCCTAACTATTAGATTTTTTATTATTGTTAGTATCATTTGATGGCTTTTCTGGAGGTTCACCTTGTTCACCTTCTGGTTTCTCAGGTGGTTCTTCTCCATTCATATCTGGAGGTTGTTGCATACCTCCTCTTTCAGATTGATTATTAGTACAATTACAATTATTTTTAGTATATATATAACAAATACTAGTTGTTACTAATACTCCTACTAATAAACCTATTATAAATAGTATAGTTTTTTCTTTCATTTATATCATCTCCTTATTATATTTATATAATACTATATATTTAAATTTATTTCATTATTCCTCCTTCGTAAGTAAATATTAATATTTAAATATGTTTTTTATATGTATAGTATGTGAAATATTTATGAAATAGAAAAAGACTTATATTAAGTCTTTATTTCATATTATAAATATATATTTCTCTTATTTCTTTATTATATCCTTCATATTTAAAATATCTCTTAATGGTATTATAGTAAAAAAAAGACTAGTATTTACTAACCTTTAGTTTTATTAACTACTTTCTTATATACTTAAAGGTGATGATTCTCTGTGATAGAATGATTCTATAGAGTATTCAAATTGAATTAAACCAGTACTTCTTAAATGTTCTATTGCTGCTCCTATATAATCAGGATTAAAATCTTCTTTAGATTCTTCAATTGGAAGATCTAATTTTGTTTCTCTCTTTTCATGTCCTTCACTTTCTAGAAAGTCAGTTCCACATAATAGATATTTTTCATTAAATTGTAATGTTCTTAAATTATTTTTAGCACGATAAGGGCTATAAGTAATAGATCTAGTTATATCTAAGTTATAATATTTATTATTTAGTAGAACTACATTCCAAGTATGAGAATCTCCTGATACTTGTTCTGTTCTTATTTTTATATATGGATTATTTAAAAATAATTCCATTAGAATAGCAAATCCAGTACATGTAGCATAATTTTGAAATAATGGTTCATTTATATTAAATCCTACTTGATTATAATTATCATGACATAATTTTTTAATTACTTCTCTATCATCATCTATATCACCAATTAATTCAAATTGCTCTTTAGTTCTATTAAGTATATCTATTTTACTATTTATATATTCGCAATATTGTTGAACATAGTTAGATATTATTATTATTTTTTCTACATCAGTTAAATTTTCAGGAAATTGTTTAATCATTTCTAATATTCTAGTTATTTCATCTATAGATTTTTGATTAATATTAGATTTAGATTCATCTATATTTTTTACTCCCCACATATAATAACTTGTTGGTATAGTTAATCTTATATTGTTTAATTTTTTAAAATCTATATAAGATCTATCTTTCATTTCTAAATCATCTTTTAAACTTATATTAGTTTTTCTTACTAGTCCTTTATTAGCTAATTCATTTATATATAATATATCTTCATAATTATTGCATATAATATTTCCAGTATTATTTATTATTTTAATTACATATGATAAATCTAAATCTTGAAGTTTTTTATCTATTAGGATTTTTCTAAACTCTTGATCAGGATTATTAGTCATTACTTCTAATAGATTATCACTTATTTTATAATCTCCTGGTATTCTTGCTTTTAATCTTAAATTCATTTATATACACCTCTATTTTAGAAACTTATTGAATCTAAAACTTTTTCTTCTAAATCTTTTATATCATTTTGAGATATAAAACTTAAAATAAATGTATTTCCATCTTTAGTTATAAAATAATGATGTATTGTTCCATCTGTTCTTTCTTCATCTATCATTTTATATTCTATATCATTTATTTTTACATCTTTAAATTCAAATGTTTTTTCATTTCCTATATAATCTTCTTTAGCAAAATTAATATCTTTGCCTTTATAGAATAGTATTCTAAAATAGAAATAGTTTGAACTATTTTCAGGCTGATAATAATACTGCATGTATATACTTGATGGTGTATAGTTATCTATTTCTTTAAAATCTTTAGATACTTTATATTTAATTCCTTGGAATTCTTTATCTGTATCTAGATGAAATTCTTTATCTTTAATTTTAAATAATGTTTTGTCTACTACTTTTTCTTCCTTTTTATCAGATGATTCTTCTTTGTTTCCACATCCTGTAATAGTAAATAATGCTACTAATAATAATATACTTATAATTAATTTCTTTTTCATTTTAATAACTCCTATAAGTATTATAACATGAATAAAGGTTAGTATAACTAACCTTTTAATTTATTGCATAATACATAATAATTAATTACATTTTGTTCTTTAGATATATATATCACCTACGGGTGTTATTATATATTATTTTAAGAAAAAAGATTATTACTATCTAGTCTTATTTCTTAATGCTTTAATATAAGCTATTTTTCCTTTTCATCTATAATTCTATGATTTCTTGAAGATATATGATTTACTTCTATATATCTTTTTTTAAATTCTTCTTTATTATTTGCTAATATAGATATTTCTTTTAAGAATTTTTTATAAGCTAAATCTTTAAAATACATTTTTTCAGTAGCGTATCCTTTATTACCAAATTTATCTATGATATGTTGTCTTGATTCTTCTATTATTTCATCTAATGTAGCATTAGGATTATGTTCTATTCTATAAGCATATGTTCTTTTTAGAGGAATATCTACTAATGTATTTCTATCAGCAGAAGAAACTATCTTTCCATAAATACTTCTTGGTTCTCCTTCTAGGCTTGCTCTATGATCATATACTGCTTCTGACATTATTTTTATTTGTTCTTCTGAAAAGAAGTTTCTTAAATTATTATCTGCTAGAAGCATTTCTGCAGATACTTTCTCATGATTTTTAGCATCTATATAATGCCCTATATCATGATAAGCTGCAATAGTATATACCATATCATAATTAATATCTTCTATTTGTTTTGCAAACTTTAAACTTCTTTTTATAACATATAATATATGATCTAAATTATGACCTAAATCATTTTTCTTATAACTAGGAAATATATTATTTTCAATATATTTTTTTAATTCTTTATTAATTGCCATATAATCAACTCCGATGTAATTTATTATATCATATAAAAAGACTAGTATTTACTAGTCTTTTATTAATTAAATCTTTTAAGTAATCTTTGTTGACTTAATTTTTGTTTATATTCTCTTCTAAATTGTTCTCCTCTAATAGAATAAATAGCTAATATATCTAATAACATATCTTCTAATTCAATATGTTTTTTTCTAATATTAGAATAGTTAATATTATCTATAGAATTTAATGATGTTTTAGCTAATTTAACATCATTATTAAACTCACTTAGTAATTCATCTATATTTGTATCTAGTTCATTTAATCTATTTAACCATTTAACTAAGATATTCTTACCAATATCTCCATAACTATTAAAATATAAATCTACTAATTCTTTCTTCTCATTTATTTCATTTATAATAATATCTTCTTTAGTTCTATCATATGCATTAGTACTATTAAGATTTTCGTCAATTTTTTCTTTATTTTTATAATAATATTTAAAAGTTAAAACATCTAGTTGTGATAAAGTTAAAAATTCTTTTCCATAAATATCTAATTGTCTTTTTGATATATTAGATCCATCAGATACATAATATCCTTCATTTTTAACAATTCTATTAGTAGTAAATACTATTTCTTTACTATTTTCATCATATCTATAATCTGTTCTAGTTAAATAACCTTTAATAAATGGTTTCCATCTTCCATCAGAACAAATTGTTTCAGATATACCTTTTCTTTTTTCTAATAAATCATATATTGAATAATCATTTGAATGTTCATTTAAATAATATTGAATAATACACATAAAGATATATCTATCTCTATTTACCTCATATATTGTTTCATATTTTTCTCTAATTATTTCTTCTATCTTGTTCATTTTAACCTCTCTATTTGCCATAATATCATATTTATAAATATTTTAAAATTATAAAATAAATATAATTTTATATAATTTAGTTATAACAAAAAAGATAGTTATAAAAACTATCTTATTTTAATAATTTTGAATTTTAAATGTTGGATAAGTATATGTTTTATCATTCATTTTTAATTGTGTTTAATATAATTAAGTGTTGCTATTGTAGAAGTAATCTCACTATTTCTTTTTATAATCTTATTATCTTGAGCTTGAGCTTCTAACATAGCGTTTTCTCTTCTTGTTTCATCTAACATTTCATTGCATGTATTTAACATCGCACTTTGAATTGCATTACTTTGTTGAATTGCAAGATATGTAGCAAATTGAACTTTCTTAATTTGATCTAATTGGATTAATACTTGATCTAATTTGCCTATAATAGTATTTTGTCTTAATTCTTGTTCATATACATTATAACAACCAGTATAACCATATAAAGATTTACATCTACCAGATTCTAAATATTCAATAAATGTTGTTAAAGCTACTAAATTTCTATATTTAGGATAAATAACATCTAAATCATAATATTGACTCATTGTCTTTTCAACATCTTTTAAATCTTTCTTAACATTACTAATTCTATCATCAATAATTGCTTTATTTTGATTATAAAGTACTAACTGATTTGCATTAGTTTCATCTATTTTTGCACTTTCTTTATTATATTTTTTTAATCTACTATTATATTTTTTTTTTCTAATTGTATTATGTATTATGAACTCTCCGATTGATAGAACAATTGCTAAGACTACTAGCATTATTAATAAAACTACTATAGTAATTGGTACAGATGCAAATAAATCAGGGAAATCCCATGCAAACCATTTAGAATATAAACTTTCATAATATTTACGATAAGTATACATTATATAAATATAAGTAGGTAATGCTAGTACAACAACTATGGCAAATGCAATACCTGGTGCTGCTACTGGTAAAGAAGAAAAAAATGGTTTACCTTCTTTCTCTAAAGGTTTTACAATTTCTTGGTATTTCTTCTTATCTAGTTTTTCTAAATCTTTAATACCGTTTTCCAAGCCTAGTTTATTTATTTCAAGATCTTTACCCATATTTAAATATTCAAGTAGTTCTTTTTTATTTAATTTCATTTCGTCTTGTGAACTATCAAAATCTTCTTCAAGAACTTTTTCTATGTCTTCTTCTTTAGTTTTCTTCTTTGTTTCCCTTTCTTCTGCTTCTTCTGTTAAACTTGCTCCACATTTTTTGCAAAATTTAGCAGTTTCTTTATTTTTATATCCACATTCATCACAAAACATAGATTAACCACCTTTCTTCTATTATTCGCTATATATATAATCCATACCTGATCCTTGAGATAATGTTTTTCCATTATTTGTAACATAATAGTAGTTTGTATAACTTCCCTCTAGAATTAAGCAGTCTTCTACAGCACTAGATGATGAATCTTGAGTAAAATCATGTTTTCCTATTTTATATGTAAATTTTTCTCCATTTAATGTAGCTGTTCCATCAGATTTTAATACTAAAGTATCACCTGATACTGCTGCATCTCCTTTATAAGTACCATATTTAATTGTATAACTACCAACTTTTATTCCAGAAGATGTTGCATTACTGCTTGTATTGGTGTTTGATGAACTATTATTTGAATTTGAATTAGACGAATTATCGTTTTCATTTTTCTTTGTTGAATCATCATCTTTATCTTTATTTGTTTCGTTTGAATTATTATTTGTAGATTTTGATATACTAGCGTTCTTAACTATTTTTCCACCTAGTATAGTTTTTCCTTCTTTATTAATAAATAAGAATTCTCCTGTTTCTTTATCGCTATCATATGAAGTATATACTTTTGCTAGTCCGTCATTATAATCATAAGCTATTTGATATTTATTTTCTATTACTACTTTTCCTTCTTTATCCATATAACCATACTTATCATCTTTTTTAAATGTAGCATAACCATTTTTATAATTTTGGATATTATAATCATTATTCTTTTCAAAAACTTTTTCACCTTTTGTATTATAGAAAGATGAAGTTGGTTTTACATAGATTTCTACTAATCCATCTGAATAATTTGGTAATATTGTTGATTTACCATATTCAAAAGTTGGTTCAATTACATATTTATTGTCTTTATTGATAAATCCATATTTCCCATCTTTTACTACTCCTGCTAAGCCATCTACATAGTTTCCAGCATAATCATATTGATAATCTATAACTAGTTTTCCTGTTTCATCTATAAAGCCCCATTTACCATCAGACCAGAAGTTTCCTGTTGCTGCTACTTGTTTTACTTGTATTAAACCATCATAGTTTTTACCAGATGAAGCAATACCATCAATGATTACATTTCCATTTTTATCAACTATTGCTAAACCTTTCAAAGCATCTTTAGCTTGTACAATAAATAGATTATCAGAAATTGGTCCTAAATACATTGAGTAAGAATGAGTAAAATTTAATAATTCATTTCCTTTTTTGTCTATAACTGAATCTACTATTCCTGATTTTACTACTCCATAGCCATATAAAAAATCATTTGCATCTTGATATTTAAATTCAACTACTGTTTTACCTTCTTTATCAATATATCCACATTTTTGATTTGAATAACTATCTCCTGTACAAGCTGGTGCTAAACCATCTGAAAAATTACCAACTTTTCTAAATTGTGGTTCTATTACTGTTTCTCCTGATTTATTAATGAAACCATATTTACCTTCTTGTTTTATAAATGCTAAGCCTTCATGAAATACTCCGATTTTTTCAACTTCTAAATCTAGTTTTCCCACTTTCATTTCTTCATTAGCATTTTCATTAGATTCTTCTTTTTTTCCACAACCAGATATACCTATAACTAATAATCCAATTAATAATATACTTAATATATTCTTTTTCATTTATTTTCCTCCTAATTATTTTAATGATACTGTTCCGTCTGAATTTTCTTCTATTTTTATTCCTTCTTTTAATACTACTACTGGTCTCACTCCGTATGTTGCGTCTGAAGGATATGAGAAGTTTAGATTACCATCATATGAAGCTCTTATTATTCTATTTCCTGGAGATAAATCATTTGCTGATGGTGATGCTATCCAATAACCTGTTGCTATTGCTTCTTCATCATACTCTAAGAAATATAGTTCATCATTTGTTAATAATGTGAAGAAATCTGTTGGGTTTTCTTTTAATCCAACATAGTATCCATATTCATTAGTTGCTATATATAATTTATCATCTGGATGTTTACTATTATAACTAGCAGCAAATAATTCGATAGTTGGTCCACCTATGGCATATTCTGCATAATTTTTATCTACAAAATCTGTCCAATTACCTGTATTTAGTAATGTTGATACTGCTCTTGAACTTTTATATTCAGCATTTAGTTTATATTTAGTTGCCATAAATAATTCATCATGTCTATTTTGTTCTTCTAAATTAACTTTTGTTGAATCATTCCATTCATAATTATATATTCTTGTTTCAGAATATCCACCTTCCCAGTTACTTGCTCCGTTTTTATATGAGTTAGTTAGATATTTACTATGAACAAATCCTGAAGTTATTAAATATATTCTACCGTTCTCTTCATTTTCATAGAATACTTTCCATTCTTGTTCGTTAGCAGTATAATTCTTTACTACTTTTCCATAATTACTAGATTTACTAGTTTCTTTTTGTCCTTCGTTATTTGTATTATTATCTTTAGATTCTTCTTTTTTATTACAACCTGTTATTCCTATAATTAAAAATCCAATTAATAAAATACTTAATAATTTCTTTTTCATTTCTTTCCTCCTTAATACATAAAAAATCTATGTAGCACACTACATAGATTATAACATTTATATTATATTAATACTATACCTTTAAATAAATTTTAGTTACTAATATTAGAATATAATCTATCTAGATATTTAGATAGTTCTTCTATTTCTTTTTTAGTAAAACCTTTTAGAAGTCTGTTTTCTATAAAACCTTTTTTAATTCCTGTAGATTCAATTAACTCTATTCCTTTTTTAGTTATAGATATTTCAGATTTATAATTTGTTTTTCTAGTTATTAATTCTTTAGATTCTAATCTTTTTAAAATACTTATTACTGTACTATGTTTTAATGATAAATATTCACATAGATCTTTTTGAATAATAAGTTTTTCTTTATTCTCATATAAATATTCTAATAATAAAACTTGTGCTGCTGTTAGATTATATGGTTTCATTTTATCATTTACATCAGTTTTTATATTAAAAAAGATCTTTTTAATTTTTTCTGTAATCATAATATCTCCTCTATATAGTTATTATATCATATAAAAAGACTAGTTATTTACTAGTCTTTATTTATTATCACTAATCATTTTCTTTTTAAATACTATTATTGATATTACTAATGTAATAATTAAATATATTAAGAATGTAATAATATTTTGAATAGATATAATACTTAAATCATTATTAAGTATTCCTTTTATAATATTTAAACAACTCTCAAATGGTAATATTTCACATAATAATTTAAAGAAGTTTCCTACCATTTCTTTTGGGAAATACATCCCACTAGTGAAACATACTAATTGAACTATAATACTACCTATTCCACCTGTTGCTTTTTCACTAGCTATACTACCTATTAGGATACCTAATGTTATAAAGAATATAGATATTATTAAAGATATAAGTATAGTAAATATAATATTAATAGTAAGGTTTAAACCTAAGATAATAGCTAATATAAAGAATAATATATCTTGTATTAATATTATTGGTAATATAGATAAGATATAACCTAATATATAGTCTTTAGATTTCATAGGGGATGTACCTAATCTAATAAGTAAAGATGATGTTCTATCTTTAGATATTAAAGTAGATGAAAATAATGTTATAAATGCAAAACCAAATAATATAATTCCTGGAGTAAAGTTTTCTATTTTATATATATCTTCTGGTAAATTAAATTGTTGGAATATATATAATAAGAATAATGGTAATACTATTTCAAATATTAAACTAATTGGATCTCTTATTAGTTCTTTAAAGTTTCTTTTAGCAAAATTAAGTGTTCTCATTATAGTTCACCTCCAGTTGCTATAGATACAAAGGCATCTTCAAAGTTTTTGGTTTTAGTTTTTTTAATTAATTCTTTAGCTGTTCCTACTTCTATTAGATTACCATTTGCCATGATACCTATTTTATCTGATAAATTTTCTGCTTCTTCCATATAATGAGTAGTTAAAATAATAGTTATTTTACCTTTTAATCCTTCTATTACTTTCCATAGTTCTTTTCTAGCTATAACATCTAAACCTAATGTAGGTTCATCTAGAAATAATATTTTAGGATCATTTATTAAACTTATTGCTATTGATACTTTTCTTTGCCATCCACCTGATAGTGTTTTAGCTCTTTTATTTACTACTTCATCTAATTTAAATATTTTAATTAATTCATTAATCTTTTTATCTTTATCTTTTATTTGATATACTCCTGCCATGAATTCTAAATTTTCTCTAACTGTTAGATTTGGTGCTATTGCTGTTTCTTGTGGAGATACATTTAATATTTCCTTTATTTTATATACATCTTTTACCATATCCATATTATTTATTTTAATAGTTCCTGAAGTTGGTATTATTAAACCTGATAACATTTTAATAGTAGTAGTTTTACCTGCACCATTAGTACCTAATAGTGCAAACAATTCTCCCTCTTTAATCTTTAAATCAATTCCGTTAACTGCTACTTTATCTTTAAATTTTTTAGTTAATTTATTTGTTTCTATTGCATTCATTATTTTTTATCTCCTTTAGGAAATACTTTATCAGATAGATCTTCTATTGTATCTGCTTTTAATAAAGCTATTCCTTTTTCTTTATCACATAATACTATAATAGAATCTCCTGGATTAATATTAAACATATCTCTTGCTTCTTTAGGTATTACTATTTGACCTTTTTCTCCTACTTTAGCTATTCCTATATATTTATCTTTCATAAATCCTCCTTATGTATAACTAGTTATACATTTCATACTTATTATATTATAATTATGTTTTTTTTCAATATAAAAAGAAGAATTATTTTCTTTTTTTATCTTTTTTCTTTTCTTCAATACCTTTATTTTCTCTTAATACTTTTTTAATTGCTTTAATACTTTTAACTATATATATTATTCCTACTATTAAGAATAATATAAATAATATTGCTGCTATAACTTCTAATGAAGAATCATTAATAAAGTATTCTATTAAACTTAGTATTGTATCCCAACAACCATGGAATAAGAATATAAATATAGTAGCCATAAAGAATTCTTTCTTAGCTACTTTCATATTACCATCTTTTTTAGCTTTACGAAAAGCAAAGAAATGTCTTCCTTGTTCCATTTGCCATAATAAATGCATTGGGAATAGGATTCCCAATATTATTGCAATAATATTACCTAATACGATCTTTTCTATAATGCCATACATTAAACCTACCATACCAGCTGCTAGCATAAATTCTTTTTCAGTTTTAAACTGGTATTTTTTATCTGCACATTTGAAGGCTATAAATTTAAATGTTTCTTCTAATAGAGCTGCTCTTAGAAAAGAACCAATTATTTCTCTTAATAAGCCTTCTAATCCTATTAAATTAGCTATACCATCCCAAGTTATTTCTGTAAATATAATTTGTAATGTAGCATATCATATACAAAACCATATAAGAAAAATATTTTTCAATAATTAATTTTTCTTTCTTTTATTTCTCCCATAAAATCACCTAAATAATTATATCAAAACAATGATAATTGTTCATCATCTTTTATTTCTTTTTTATATGCTTTAATTATATCTTTCATATTATAGAGTATTCCATATTTATCACATTCATTAGTAAATATTTTATATAATTCTTTATAATTTGGTACAGGACAATTATATTTATCTCCATAATATTTTATATATTTATCTTTTAATCCTTTAAAATGTTTATCTAACATATCATAATAATAGTCTCTTTGATTTTCTCTTAAAGTCATACCCATAAATGTTTGAATAAATTTAGCTCCATTTTCATGAGCTAGTTTAACTAACTTTTTAATATCTTCTTCATTATCAGTAATAAATGGTAATAATGGATTCATCATTATACCTACAAATATACCATTATCAGATAATGTTTTTATTGCTTTTAATCTTTTAGAAGATACACATACGTGAGGTTCTATTATTTTAGATAATTCATCATGGGGAGTTGTTATAGTAAATTTAATTATTACATTATTCTTAGAATTTATTTCTTTTAATAGATCTAAATCTCTTAGTATTAGGTCACTTTTTGTATCTATAGATACACCAAAATTATATTTAGATAATAACTTTAATGCACCTCTAGTTTGCTCATATTTTATTTCTTGAGGATTATATGTATCAGACATAGAACCAATACCTATTACTCCATGTTCTTTCTTTTTAGATAATTCATTTTCTAATATTAATAGAGCATTTTCTTTACATGTAGGAATATCAAAATTATCTATATGATAACAGTTACTTCTACTATCACAATATATACATCCATGAGGACATCCTCTATATAGATTCATATTGTAATCTATACCATACCATTCATCCCCATATTTAACTTTAGATAATATAGTTTTAGCTTTTATAAATTCCATATAATCATCTCATTTATTATTCTTTAATATAATATTAATAATATTTATAGTTCTAAAAACTTCCTTATATTTAGGATATAATACTTTATCTCCATTCCATAACTTCTTTAAAATAATTTTATCTAATTCCATAAGCATCACTATTTAAATTATAACATATAAAAAGACTCATAAGAGTCTTAATTAGTTTCTGTAAAAGTAAATGTTATAAGAACATCTCCAGCATATATACTATCTATTGACTATTATATAAAAGTTTAAGCAATAAAAAAGATTAGTACTATCTAATCTTTCTATAAACATCAAATAATTATATAAAATAATCAATTTATTTATATATTGTTATTGTTTCCGCTGTTTTTAGATTAACTGGTAATGTATTATTATCTTTACCATCTATAAATGTTTTCGCTATAAAATCTTGCGGATCATATAAATATAAATCATTGAAATCTTTTATTAATTTGCCATCAAAATCATATAATGCAGATTGTCTTGTACTAGAATCTTTATTAACTATTATTCCGTATTTTGTAACTGCTTTTACTGATTTACCTAATTTAATTGGTTCTTTCTCCTGTTCAAATGATTTATTCATTACATAATAGTAATATGTTCCTGAAGATACATAATACTTATTATCTTTAAATAATACGGATTTTAAGCCATCGCCAGATGTTAATTCTTTAATTTTTTCACCATTATATGAATAGATTGATTTATCTTTATCTTTATAATAATAATTATTATCAATTGCAATATCATATGTATCAACTTTTAAAACATTTAAATCTTCTTTTATTATTGCATTATTTATTCTAATAGAATCTTGATTTATCTTAGAATAACATTTTATCCAATTATTATTAGAATTTTTAGGAGTACAAGATGAATATTCTACATCTCCATATTCTATTTTATTATATTTACCTGTTTTTATATTATACAAATATGGTGTATCTTTATCTTTAATAAAATAAATATTTTCTCCTAAATATGTTACTGAAAACGAACCATTTGCATCAGATTCTAAATCCTTTCTTATGTTATCTTTTATTACTTTACCATCAATATCAACGACTTGATAGATATAACTAGTTCCGTTTTCAAAATCATCTTGTTTTACACTTCTTATTAAATAATTATCGGGTGATATACCATAGTAATAACTTTCAGATGATTTTGATACAATTAGTTCCTTTCCAGATTTATCATATATTTTTTTGTATGATTCTCCAATTTGAAAAACATATCCATTATCATTAATTTGATAGGCTAGTGCTGCAGTACTTGGTATGTTTCCTTCTACAATACCATTGTCATTAATTACATATGTAATCCCATCTTTACCGAGTACAACTGCATAATTTTCACTTGTAGCTAAAATAGAATTAACCTCTACTTTTTCCATTTGTTTAGTTTTATTTTCTTTATTTTCTCCCTTTTCATTATCTAGATCATTATTACTATTAGTATTCCCACAGCCAGTTATTGTTAACGTACAAAATACTATAAGCAAAATTAATAATATTTTTTTATTCATTTTTTTCTCCTCCATTTTTTAATATTCACACCAATTAGTATTTACAAATCCATCATAAATAGAATCATTTTTTAAAATAACAGTATTATTATAATTCTTTGCATAATTACATGCTATCTTTTCTTTATTTTTAGGATTAACTTCTACAAAATATGTAGATACATAATATTTACCTGTACTAATCTCTTCTAAACATTCTCCACCATATTTCATAAAGTTTTCATTAGAGTATTCTATAAAAGCATAATAATATTTATCATTCAATTTAATTTTAGATATATATTCATATGTAACTGGTATATCTTTCCAAGTATTTCCAACATTTCTTATAAGAATACTCTTTGCCTCTTCCAAAGTAATACTTTTTGGTTCATCTACAGGTTTATTTTCAACTTGAGTTTCCTCTTTTTTTTGTTTATCTATCGATTTATCATTTGAAGAACTATCTTCCTTTTTATTTTGATTATCTTTTTTCGGCAAATCTGAAATTCTTTCATCCATTATAGGACTCTTTTCTTTTTTCTCTTCGGGAGCTTTTTCTATACCAAGTTCATCCCATTTTTGTTCATCATATTTTTTTATTTCATAATGTTCTTTAATTTCAGTATTATCAAACAACTCTTTTATTTTTTTATATACATCATCACTGAATCTAGCTTTAGCTAATCTTAATACAGCATATTCACAATCTTCAAATTTAACTCCAGTAGGTTCTAATAAAAACATTGAATCATACCATAAGTTATCTAACTCATCTAATGTTAAAAAATTATTCATTTCATAAGCAACTTTAGAAATTATTGTACTATAATAGTGTTCATCATAAGTTGAACTATATCCCTTTTCTGAAAAAGTATTATATGTAATTTTTGAATTTTTAATATTTCTATTTATTGTATTAATTACTCCATCAATATTCTTTTTATTCTCATATTTTGATTCTATAATCATTCCCATTACATCAGAATATGCTTCATATATAGCTGGACCTTCCCAATTATCATTTGATGCATAACCAACATTTTTTACATTATTATAAAATATTCCATGAGTATATTCGTGTCCAGTTACTTCTATATCAGCAGCTATATTTTTTCCAAAAACAATTCCATTTTTAGAAGCAAAATACGCATTGGTTGAATCTTCATACTTTTTTGTGCTTTCATTATATTTAGAAATATCCCCATAATATATTTCTAATTCACCATCAAGTATTCCAAACCCTTTCATTTGATGATTAGAAAGATAATAATCATATACATATTGAACTGTATTCAAATACTCAATAGGTATGTTTATTTTTTTCTCTTTAGCATCCTCTAAATCTTTCCAAGTAAAATATCTTTCATCAGTATGACTCGGTACATCTATCATACCCATAGATATATTTCTTTTACTATCATATAATTTATAACTTCCATCACTTTGCAAAAATTCATTAATATCTCCTTGAGTTAAATTATGATTACTATTATAAGAACTCATTTCTATTATTTCTCTATTTGAATCTCTTATAATCATCGTCAAAGTATTAATTCCATTTCTAATATCATACTTATGTGCTAATACATATTCTTCTTTATATGGATAAATAATCAATTCATTACTTTTTATTTCATAATCATTTATATCTTTTTTACTTAATTCATTTTTTATAATTTCTTTTAAATCTTCTTCACTACTATTTATATTAGTATCAATATTAATCTTTTTCAAATTACTAATACATCCATGAACATTTCCTTTTTTATCTGTATAAACATTTATATAACTATCATATACTTTTATACCATTATATACTTGATAAAAATTATAAATATTTAAATAAGAACTATTAGTATACATACTATCTTCTTTTAAATCATTAATATCAATATCAATTTCTTTTAGATCATTTAATGCATCTTTAGCACTTGCATAATCATTTACTATTTCATTAGTAAAAGTACCTTCAATATAAACTGTATTATCTTTAACTATAGAATTAAATAAATCATTATCTTTATCTTTTTTAATAAATAGTATACAAGATATAATAACAGTTATTACTAATAAAACTATAATTAATATAACAACAAAAGTTTTTTTATTTTTCATATAATTCACCATTCTTATTATTTATAATTAATATTTTATTCAAAGCAAAAAATAATCTATGTAGCACACTACATAGATTATAACATAAATATAATAATAGAATAAATAAAATTATTTAATTAACTTCTCAAATGCATTAGCATTCAAAATGGTATTAGAAATAAATTTGCCATTATAAAAATTAGCCCAATTATTAAATACACATGGAGCATTCTTTGCTTTATCTAATGAATCTATCTTTATAAAATTTAATTTAATATCTTTATCTTTAGCATAATCAGATAATTCTTTAACTTCATATTCTACATAAGGGCATTCATTAGAATAATAAATAGTAAAATCTTTATTATCTATTTCCATTTTACGAGCTGTATCACTAAATTTAGGAGTTTCTTCTTTATCAAAAGAAAGTACCATTAATTCATAATCATTAATTGTATCTACTACTTTAAATCCATAATGCTCAAAAAACTTCTTATCACCAATAAAAGGTTTTTTCTTTTGTGTAACAATAGTACATATACCACTCATTTTTTTATTTCTAGCATCATTAATTGCATATTCTATTAATTCCTTACCAATACCTTTTCCTTTAAAACTACCAGCTACCCATAAACAATATATATACATATAATTTTTACCTATTACAGGAACCCATGCTGTTTCAATTGGTTCATATTCAATAAATATTTTACCTCTAGCATTTAACTTTCTAAATACATGACCATCTTTTAATTTACTTTTAATCCATTCTTTTTTCTTATCTACTCCATCTTGATGTTTAGGATCACCTATTGCACAACAAATATGTTCTTCATCAATATTCTTTTCATCTAAATTAATATATTCATTCATAATAAGACCTTCTTTCTTATATATTTATCATCTTGATTATCATTATCATCTAATGGTTTAAAATATTCATATCTTAAATTGCCTTTTTTACTTCTAATTTCATCTACAATGCCAGAAGATATCTTTTCATTGCAAATTATGCAGCAGATCCATTTTGACCTTTATAATAAATATTAATAGTAAAACTCTTTATATCACTCTCCAATAAAACTATAATATTAAAAACTATTTATCTAGGATTTTAATGACATATCAATGTACCTGGATTAGAATCAGATCCATATATAGTACAACTTGTTTCATAATGTAGTGCAGTATATCCGGATGTTTTAGAATTACCATTATAATTACCATCAGAACACCAATAATTATTTCCGTTAGATAAAGTTTTACATTGTTCTGTTGTAAATATTTTATTTAAAATACTTATATTATTAGTGTGATAAGTTCCATCTGTAGATCCTTGAATACAATATATTTTATTATCTTTTAATATACATGAGTAAGCTTTTGAAATTGTATTATCTGAAAGTACTAAACCAAAAAAATTGTGTCTTTGTTTATTCCCAGTTGTTCTAATTGTATTAATATCAGTAGTATACTCATCTTGTGATAATGTATCACCTATTTTTTTTGCTTTATCTCCTTCATTACTAAAATATGCATATACGCATCCAGGACAATTAATTACTTCATCTACTGTATTTTTTCCTTGAACTATTGGTTCATTATCTTCATCATCAAATTCGATAATTTCATCATCTATATTTGAGTTATTTTGTTCTTTTTGTTCTTCATTATTATTTTCTTGATTCTTATTATTAATCTCTTCTTTTTGTTCTTGTTGTTTATTATTACTTTGATTATCTTCCTTTGAATCACATCCTGTAACAATTAATAATAAAATAAATATTAATAATATTTTTTTCTTCATAATAATTCCACCTCAAATATAGTATATCATAAAAGAGAATGTTTTTAACATTCTCTTAACTATTTATAAACCATATTAATCACTAATATCTATATCTAATGTTATATCAATTTTATAATCTTTATATTTATTTTGAACTTCTTCGTATATTTCTTTATATACTTCTTCTCTGTTATTTATTTTAAAATCAATAATAATATCAAAACTAATAGTTTTATCTTCTTCATCTAAATAAAATCCATGCATTTGTAATATACCTTTATGAGAAAATACTATTTTAGTAATTTCTTGTTTTGCTTCTATTATTTTTTTGTCTTTTGTATTTACTGAATATATTCCAATAGTATGTAATATTACACCATATTTTTCTAATATATTTTTTGTTATCTTTCTAGATATTTTATCTATATCAGATACTGATAAAGTATCAGATACTTCTATATGAATAGATCCTGAATACTTATCTGGTCCATAATCATTTAATACTAAATCATATGCTCCTTGGATGTCTTTCTCTTTAGTAATTTCTTTCTTTATAGATTTAGCTAAACTACTTTCTACTCTAACACCTAACATATTATCTACTGATTCTTTAATTAACTCTAAACCAGCTTTAATAATAAATACTGATAATATAATACCAACATAAGTTTCTAAACTTAAATCAAATAATAAATATATAATAGCTGATGCTAAAACTGAAATAGAAAGAATGGCATCATTAAATGCATCTGATCCACTAGCAACTAATGAATCAGAATTTACTTCTTTTCCTTTCTTCTTAACATATAATCCTAAAACAAATTTAACAATAATACCTGCAATTAATACTATTATAGTTAATATAGAATAATCGGGTATTTCAGGATTAATAACTTTTTTAAAAGATTCTACTAAAGCAGTAATACCAGCATATAAAACTATTCCAGATACAATAAGAGATGTCATATATTCAATTCTTCCATATCCATAAGGATGTTTCTTATCTGGGGCTTTTCCAGCTAATTTTGTACCTATAATAGTTATAATACTTGATAAAGCATCACTTAAATTATTAACTGCATCAGATATTATAGCAATAGAATTAGATAGTAATCCTACAAATGCTTTAAATCCAGCTAATAATATATTTGAAATAATACTAATTACACTAGTTCTTACAACAACTTTTTCTCTATTGTCTTTCATATTACACCTCATAAAATGATTATAACATAAACTAATTAAAACATTATGGTTATATGTAATATTATTAATACTTTTTTGCAAGTAAAAAAGATGAGATTTATCTCATCAATATTTATCGGGACATATTAATATTTTTTATAAATCATGTTTAATAGTAGTAAATTCATCTTCTGTATTACCAAATTCATTAGTAACTGTTGTATGAGCAATATTTCCATTTTTTAAAGTATATGCAGTCTTTGAATGACCATTTTTATCAATTAATTCTGTCATAGTAAAACTTGTTTTATTATTAGATTTAGATTTTTTTTCTTTATCATTTTTAAGTGGTGCATCTCCATGTACTATTGAATCAACAAATGCAAATATAGAAACTTGACCCAAAATGAACGGCATAATAAAAATTATAGTTATAATTCTAACCCCTATACTCTCACCTCTAGTAGCATATATTAATAATGGTATCCAAGTAAGAAATAAGCCAGCACCTCCTGTAAAATATGTACTAATTTGATTATCTTCATCAAAAAAATCTATTTTAACAATTTTTAATAATAATCTTATAATAAACGGAATAATATGATAAGCAAACGATAAAGCAATCATAATACCCATTAGTTTAAATAAACCAATCTTACCATCATCATCCCTAACAAAATATATTATTAATAATTCTAAAGGTCCAAATAGGAAACCATATATTTTCCAAAACCAATCTGATGTAAAAATTTTTTTCATATTTTAATCCTCCTATTATTTATCTATATATACACAAAAATATGTAGTACACTACATAAATTATAACATATAAATATAAAATTAATTAAAAAACTAGATTTCTCTAGTCTTAATTATTATTAACCTAATGCTATATCTAAAATCATCATTATAATAAAACCAAATGCAAAACCTAATGTACCTAAATCAGAATGTTTACCTACTTGAGATTCAGGTATTAATTCTTCTACTACCACATATATCATTGCACCTGCAGCAAAGGATAATAAATAAGGAAGTATTGGAACTACTAATGAAGTTAATATAATTGTAATACCTCCAAATATTGGTTCTACTATACCAGATAATGTTCCGTATAAGAATGATTTACTTTTAGTATTACCCTCTTCTTTTAAAGGCATTGAAATAATAGCACCTTCTGGAAAATTTTGAATAGCAATTCCAATTGATAAGGCAATAGCTCCTGCCATAGTAATAGTATTATTACCACTAACTGCACCTGCTAAGGCAACTCCAACAGCCATTCCTTCTGGAATATTATGTAATGTTACTGCTAAAACCATCATCGATGATTTACCTAATCTTGACTTTAATCCTTCTGGTTCTTTACTTTTAATATGCAAATGAGGAATTATATTATCAAGTATTAATAAGAATATAATACCTAATATAAAACCAATTGTAGCAGGTAACCAATCAATAATATCTTGCTCTTTTGCCATATCAATAGATGGTATAATTAATGACCAAATAGAAGCAGCAACCATAACACCAGAAGCAAAACCTAATAGTACTTTTTCTAAATTATTATTTAATTTATTTTTCATTAAGAATACCATTGCTGCTCCTAATGTAGTTCCTATAAATGGAATTAATAGACCAATTAATATATTCATATTATTCATTACCTTTCAAACTAGTAACCATATCTATTTTTTTAATCTTTCTAGATAAGAACTTAGATACTAAATATGAAATAATAAATGTTCCAATAGCAGAAATAATATATGTTCTAATAGTTATAAATGCACAAAAATCATAATGTTCTTCTATAGCAGTTTTAAATAACCAATCTGTTAAATAAAATCCTGCTGGTAATCCAATTATTATTGATATAATAGCTATCCAATTATTTTGTTTAATAAATATATTCTCAATTTGTTTATCTTTAAATCCTAATACTTTTAATGTAGCAAACTGATATTGTTTTTCTGTATAAGAAAGTATACCTAAATTATATATAATTACACTACCTAAAAGTATAGCAATACCAATAATCATAATTAACATAGTTCTCATCATAGATAACATACCAGTCATACCTTCTTTTAAACTATTAATATCTTGTATGGTTTCTATATTTTCTATTTCTTTAATATTACTTAAATCAATATTAGTATATAATGCATCTGGTTTATATTCTATTCCTAAAGATTCTAAATATTTTTTTGTCATAGATATATTTTGATTTTGTGGATCTTTATTAAAACCAATTATCTTTGATTTATAATACTTACTATCTCCATAAATATGCCACTCTACTTCATCACCTAATTTATATCCTTTAGTTTCCGCTAACTTATAAGTAACATAAATACCATCATCAGCTGGTTTATCTTTTAATCTATTTTTATTATCTACAAATCTTAAATAATCATCTGCAGCAGTTACTAATATATTATTTGATTCTCTTTTACCATCTTTATCTTTAATTTCAATTCCTAAACTTTGCGAAGTATTATTTCCATATTTTTCATATAAAGCATTATATTCTTCATTACTAATACCTTCTTTAATATTTAATTTATAATCAAAATTATATAAATCTTCAAATTGTAATTTAACAAAGAAATTCATTGAATCTAACATACCAAAAGAACATACTATTAAAGCACAACATCCAATAACACCAGCAAGACCCATAAATGTTCTCATTTTATTTCTTAGAATATCTCTTAAATTCCAAATAGAAGTAAAACTTAATTTTTTAAAAAATCCTTTTTTGGTAATATTTAATGCTTGACCTTTAATACTAGGTATTTTAGTTCTAAGAGTTTCAGCAGGATTTTCTTTTAATATACTTCTACATGTTATAAAAGTAATTAATGCAACAGCAAGTACTACTAAACAAGCAACATAGTAACAAGAAGTATCCATCGCTGGATGTCCATTTGGTATTTCAAAGAAATCCATTTCAGTACTCAAGAATATATTACCAATAGCAAAATATCCAAGTATTAAACCAACTATACAAGCTATTATACTAATCCAAAACCCATAACCTATATAATGAAGTAATATCTTTCTATTACTAAATCCTAAAGCTTTTAAAGTACCAATTTGTGTTCTTTGATTCTTAACAACTCTAGTCATAGTAGTAATAACAGATAACATAGCAATAAATAGAAATATTCCAGAAAATACACCTACATATGTTTTACCTTCATCTATTTCACCCTGATAAGCTACATAAGAAGATATATCTTCTACATTTATAATAGCTTTAGCATTTTCTACTTTATCTTCAATTTCTTCTTTAACAATATCTCTATTATCATTATCTTTAACATCTACCATAATACTAGAAAATGGGATATATTCTTTATAGTTAAAATCAGGCATTGCTATTTTAAATACTTTTTCATCTATAATATCTAATTCTTTCATAACTAATGATTTAATATAATCTTCTGTTATTTCATTTGTGCTCATATAAGCGAAACCAAATTCTTTTCGATCTGGATATAATTCGGACTCATCTCTTACATCATATAAATGATCTGGT